>Ga0208898_1000347_pt1 | contig 36104 bp, 50 predicted proteins | sample VirMetDEL_Mar_4_FD_184513 | JGI IMG/M metagenome (GOLD analysis project Ga0208898, IMG submission 184513) | Aqueous microbial communities from the Delaware River and Bay under freshwater to marine salinity gradient to study organic matter... | ecosystem: Environmental > Aquatic > Marine >... | reverse complement strand
GTGCTTCGCAATTAGCAAACAAAGAACCGATTTCGAGGGATACTATCGCTAGAATGGCATCGTTCAAGAGACATCAGCAACACAAGGATGTGCCGTATTCTGAAGGGTGTGGTGGATTGATGTGGGACGCATGGGGAGGAGATGCAGGTATAAATTGGGCAATTAGAAAACTCGAAGAAATAGATTCTCAAAAGCAGTCACAACAACTTTCATGTGACCATGTTGAATTGACCGACGAGGTTGAGGCTGAATGGTTAGAATTCTTGGAAGATAAAGGTGAAATTATAAACGAAGACGAGTGGGAGTTAATCGAAGAAGTAGAGGCTGACCCCGATGAACCAATGCCTACCGAGTTGACCGCCCGTTATTCATCACCCGACAAGAAGTCAAAAGACGATAAAGGTATCTACAAGATTAGGTACAGATATGGTCCTAATAAACTCAAAGAAAACAGTAGGCACTTCTGTAAGCAGATGATTGCATCAAGGAACAAAGGAGTTGTGTACAGAAGGGAGGATATCGACATCATGTCTAGGAACGGAGTAAACTCAGATTTTGCACCTAAAGGCAAAGCGAGTTACTCAATATGGAAATTCAAAGGAGGAGTGTATTGCCACCATGCTTGGTATCGTTTGACGTATAGACGTAAGAACGAAGCAGGTCGAGGTAGTATGGTTAAACCTTTGACACCTTCAGAAAAGTCAAGTGGGCGTAGAGATATGGACAATTACAATCCCGTACCAAACTCCGAAGCAAACAGAGATGGAGTACCATTTAACCCACCAAGTTGGGACACGGCAAAAACCCGTCCCATAGATATGCCAAGTAAAGGAAAATTACAATGATAGCAAACGACTCAGTATTACTCGTCACCAAAGACGACATCTACAAGTATACCTCTGTTAGCGGAAACGTGGATGTAGACAAGATTAGCCCCTTTATCAAAGTGGCACAAGATATCGAGATACAGACGGTTTTAGGTACTGCACTATACCAAAGGATATTAACCGACGTTAGAAACGATTCTCTGACGGGAGATTACGAAACTTTATTACTGCAATACGTTCAACCTATGCTCATTCATTATGCGGTTGCTGACTTGATGCAATTTCATGGTTATGAGATTAGCAACGCAGGTATAGTTAGAAACAGTCCCGAGAACACTATCTTGCCCGATAAGAACGAAATAGATACTATTGTTAGTAGGCAAAGGAAAATAGCCGAGACGTATCGTTTAAGGTTGGTAGATTACCTAACCTACTATCCTCAGTTGTTCCCCGAGTATACTGCGAATCAAAACAACGGACAGTATCCTTCAACAGACCCATCTAATTATGTTAGTTTTAACCTATGAAGAAAGCATACCAACCAAAAGAAAAATATGTGGTTAAACTCACAAAGTATTATACTAAAATAGTTACCAATGAAAGCAAGGAAAATCGAAGCGGTTCAGTTCCTACGAATCGACAAAAGAAGAAACCGTAAGAATCTCAACTACCATATCTTAGTCGATGAGTCAAAGCATAGCCTTGGCGTAGATATATTATTCAACATAAAGGATATGCCTAAAAACTCCCTAGTGGTAGCGTATCGTTCTACTGTGAGCAAGGAGATGCTAAAAAACGTAGTCACCACGTACCTTGAGAAATTGAAATTACACTTAGATTATGAGATACCTGCTGACCTTGTTGATTCTGAGTCTGACTAGTTGCTCGGCAAGGTGGCACTTAAACCAAGCGATTAAGAAAGACCCTACCATAGTAGATACGGGTATCGTCTACAAATTTGATACTACCATAGTTAGCGATAGCATAGTTATCCAAGATACGTTAGTGACCAAAGAAATAGACACCCTAACTATCCACGACATTGAAAATAAGGTCACTACTCAGATAATTCGCATTAGCGACACGCTTTTGGTTACAACCATAGTTGCACCCGATACGATTGAGATAATCAAGCAGATGCGAAGCAAACCACGGATAATCAAAAATGAACGCATTCCTTGGTATAAAAATCTGTTCTTTTGGATTTCAGCCGTTCTATTAGTATTACTATCATGGGTAATTGGAAGAAAATAATACCATCGAGGTCAGCACCAAAGAAGAAAGACCGTGCTTGTTTGTGCAAAGATAGAAACACCTATTCTAAGAAGTGTTGTGATGGGTCACTTTGGGCACAAGGTATAGGTCGCATAACCCAAGACCCTAGCAATCCCAAATAACCAACAAATCAAATATCAAAAGTTTTATTATTATGAGTATATCAGCACAAAGTTTTTCAGCAGGTTACACGGGTTGCAAAGTAATAAGCAACACAAGCGCAAACACGGGCGAATTTCGTGGGTTCGTAGTAAATGACGATGCGGTGGTTTCCGCTATATTAGATAAGGATGGTTCAAGCATATTAAGCGATTTGGGACTAAGTGGGGTTACACTTCGTAGCGGTATTTTTATAGCCGTTGAAAGTGGCGATTTCATTAGTTCTATTACCTTAACTAGCGGTTCCATTGTAGCGTACACAAGATGATTGGTGTTCGTGTTTGGTCAACCCGATACAAGGGTGAGGCTTTTAGTTTATTTAATGCCTATCGCTCCCGTGTTGAATCGGATGGAGGAGTAGTAGAGGCGTTTAGTTGTACCATTGCAGGATTAAGATTATGAGTTTATTGAATGATGCAAGTTTGGTAATGATACCAAGCGGCTATAAGGATGGAAAACTCTATAGTCAAAAACCTACAGACGGAGATGGAGATTTTACCTTTAGTCGTGGTTCTAACTTAGCGGCTACAAGAGTTAATAGTGAGGGGTTAATAGAGAAGGGAAGAGAGAATCTGTTGTTGCAGAGTAATGGGTTTAATCAAGCAGGTTGGGGTATATCGAGTGCAACTCTTACGAGTGGACAATCGGGTTATGATGGTAGTTCAAATGCGTGGTTATTAGATAGTAGTTCGGAAGGATATTTATTTCAATATCCAACATCTTCAAATGTTGGTACTTTAAGTATTTATGCTAAAGCAAACTCTGTTAATAATTTACGATTAAGAACTTTTGGTGCATCAATCAACGCAGAAGGTTTCTTTGATTTAGCAAATGGAGTTGTAGGTTCATCAACTAATTTAATTGATTTATCTATTGAATCTATAGGTGGTGGATGGTATAGATGTTCTGTAGTATATGATAATGCACCTTCATTGATACGGATATACCCTTCAGTAAGTTCAAGCACAAGTTCTGGAACTATTGGCTCAGTCTATATCCAAGACGCTCAGCTGGAAGTCGGTTTAGTTAGTACAGACGTAATCACTACAACCACCACAACTGCACAAGCGGGTATTCTTGAAGATATGCCACGCCTTGACTATTCGGGTGGGGCGAGTTGTCCGTCGTTGTTGTTAGAGCCTCAGAGGAGTAATCTGTTTGATTTTAGTGAATACTTTGAGGGTTCATATTGGGGTAAAACTCAACAAGGGAGTGCAAGTGTTCCAGTAGTTACGGGTAATTATGCAATAAGCCCAGAAGGTGTACAAAACGCAACAAGGGTTCAATTTGATGCGGTAGGTTCTACGAGTTCAGATAGAAGCGGATTAGTTAGGGATTTTGCATTTACAAGCGGTACGACGTATTCTATTTCTTGTTGGGTAAAAGCGACAAGTGGGAATAATGAGTTGGTTCAATTTAGAGTTGCTGGTGCTCAAGTTGGAGGCGAACAAACGGCAACCGACGAATGGCAATTATTTACGGCAACGCACACGGCAACGGTATCTACTACGGATAATTTTGGAATGCAAGTTCGTGGTAATAATACCACAAATGAAAGCGATATTTTAATTTATGGGATGCAGTTAGAACAAGCATCTTACCCCACATCCTACATACCTACCTATGGTGGTTCAAGTGTAACGAGGTCGGGAGATGCTTGTAGTAAGACGGGTATTAGTTCGTTGATTGGGCAGACGGAGGGGGTTGTATTTGTAGAATTTGACCAAAATTTAATTGGGCAATCAGCAACCCGTAGAATTTTTGCTTTGAATGACGGCACTACAAGTAACCGAATAACTGCCTATATCAGCAGTACAAATAAGATTGATTTTTATGTGCGTAATTCGGGAGGAGATTTATTTTTTGGAAATTCAACTCTACCTATTGGAAATGAAAAAGGCGTTCACAAAATCGCTTGTGCTTATAAGGATGAAGATTATGCCGTATACATGGACGGAGATTTAATTATTAGCGGAACTGGTACGGCTGGAACAATCCCAGCGTGTAGCCGTTTTGACTTGGGGCAACAAATTGGGGCAAATGATTTATACGAACCAATCAATCAAGCCCTACTATTCAAAACCCGACTAACAAACGACGAATTAGCCGAACTAACAACCTTATAAAAATGTTCAGAAAATACGAATTTAAATCAGAAACAGAAGCCAACACCTACATCGAGAATTTAGGAGTTGACGAAGATGGTAACCCAAGCCATCCTCATAGCATCGTGCGATTGGGTAATATAGTTCTAACCGAAGGCGAATACGATAGCGAAGGTGAGGTCATAACCGAACCCGTTCTATCTACCAACTACCACGTTGATGTATTGTGGCAAGGTAATGCCTTAAGTTCTTGGGATTCAAAAATGGTGTGGTGTCAACCTATGGGCGTTCATACGTTTGGAAGTTCAAGGGCAATCGCTGAATGGACTGAGAAATGTAAAGAGTTGCACCCCGAGTATTTCCCCGAACCAATAGAAGAAATATGAAGACATTTTTTGACGAAATAGGAATCAACATAATGCAGTCAGTAGCAGGGCTATTTGGCTCACTTTTGTTTCTTGGCAAGGAGGGAGCAAAAAACATTAAGCAATCCTTGTTTGCAATAATCACGGGAACGGCATCGGCTAACTATCTGACTCCCGTTGTGATTGAATTTACCAAGATAGAAAATACCAAGTACGAGAATGGTATCGCCTTTATTCTTGGGTTTTTAGGACTCAAAGGAGTAGAAGCAATCAGTAAGAAATTCTTTAAAGAAAAAGTACAAGATGGAACTACTACAAGCAATAAATGAAATCGCTAACCTATTGGTATGCGGAAACGCTACGCTATTCTACATTTTTGTCTTTGGTAGGCAGGTGTCAAGGATTGACAAACTTCCATTAGCAGAGAAGATATTGCTAAGGGTAGGACTTGCTTTACCTGCAGTTATGGGGCTATGGAATGTCTTATACATGAGTTACCCACCTCCTGCTGAGATTTTGATGAACGTTGGTTATGCTTGTCTATTTACTTGGGCATCTATCTTCCACTATAAGCAATTTGTAAGAAAATAAGATGGGACTAAATAAGCATACCTTCTACAAGTTTGAGAATTATATCCACCAAGTAACCGAGAAAAAGCAGATTTACTTACACCACACCGCAGGTGGTGGTGAAGGGGAGTCAACTTTCCGATATTGGGATTCTGATTCAACGCCCGTAGCAACCTGCGTCTGCATATCTCGAGATGGCACAATCGTACAAGGGTTCTCATCTCAGAATTGGGCATACCATCTTGGGCTTAAAACAAGGCACTTTTCTGAGTACGGAGTAGGGTATCAAAACCTTGACAAGATTAGCATAGGAGTTGAGATTTGTAATTGGGGTTTCCTTACCGAGAAGAACGGCAAGTTCTATTCTTGGGCAAAGAAGGAGATACCCAAGGAGAAAGTGTATGAATTAGACACCCCCTACAAGGGTCACCGATTCTTCGAGAACTATACCGATGAGCAAATTGAATCAGTACGGGAGTTGCTATTACTATGGAAAGAAAGATATCAGATTCCTTTGACCTACCATGATGACATTTGGGAAGTGACTGATAGGGCATTAAAAGGTAATGCAGGTGTCTATACGCATAATTCCGTCAGAGCCGACAAGATAGACATTTATCCCCACCATAGTATAGTTGACATGCTAAAACTCGTTTAAAACGCAAAAAACCGCGGTTCTCACCACGGTTCCTTGCAAACTATGAAGCGAACGAATTACTTAAGTAGTAACTCGAACGCTTTCTGTCTGTTGTTATGGATGGTGCCATCAAGTAGTGCCTCAACCTCCCAATGGGTATTAGCGATACCTTTGTTCTCAAGGAATCGTGTATAACCATTGTATGCCCACCACGCAGTACCTTTCTTGGCTTCTTTCTGTCCTACTCCGTTTTCCATAACCTCTAAAAGTTCTAGGCGGTTATTCTTGGTACGGGTATGAACCTCCTCGGGTGTGATTGCATCAGATGGGAACGCCCACGCTAAGAAGTCATCGACACCTTGCTTACTCATCTTCTTCTTGCTCATGTAATTGAAGGCATCTTGCATCTCCTTAGCGTACAAGTTACTCAATCCCATAATCTTGTGTGCTTCTTTGAGGCGTTGTTCAGCATTAGCAGTATGGCGTATAGACACCTTGTTCTGACAGTGACCTAAACTTGCTCGTAAGGTGTTCTCACACACTACACGAATAGGAGTTAAGTATGCTTTAAGTGCCCCCCAACCATCATGCGAATTAGTGAGGGTGACATACATCTCGGTAAGGTCATCCTTACCCACCTTGATGTGGTCGGGCATCTTTGCTTGTACCCATACCCTTTCGCCATCACCAAGAACACCTGCTGAGTGGTATACTGCTTCTGACCTATCTAACACCTCATCGAAGAATCCAAAAGCGTCTCGGTTCTGAATGATAGTGTAGCGAGGACCCACTATCCCAAGTACTGCATTGGTATCTTGTCTTACGGTTGCCATATCTCTTAGTGGCTTGTCTACTCCTTCTGCAGTCAGTTGGCGTTTCTCAACCTCGTAGTCGAGTCCTCCTAACTTGATTGCTTCTTCTGCCGTAGCAGGGGAGTCCAATCGAACTCCCATTCTGTGCCACGCTGATTCGCCTACTACCATTACTGATTCTTTGCCGTCTGTGATATTGATATTTGCACTCATTTTACTTGTCCTCCTTAATGAATAGTGAAACTTCGAACTTGTCGCCTAGTACCTCTTGTGCTATGTCTGCCGTTTTTCTTGCTGACTCATAACTCATTTCTAAGGGACTGTGACTGTTCCATCTTAGGCGTTTAAACTCTTGCTCCTTGGTTGGGTTCTCATCCAAAAACCATGGTTCAATTTGCTGAATGAAGAAAACCTCATTCTTGGTTGTCTGTACTTGCACACCATAGGTCATGCTTTCCAAGTTGTTGATTCTGATAATTTGACTCATATCTACTAAATTTGGTTAAATTGTTCTCTTGGTTACTACTTGATGACTATTGAGTTTCTTAAATCTTCTAGGTAGTTCTTAGGGTTTAGTTTGTACATTAAACTAACTAGTGTCTTAGAATTAACGGTTTCTCCGTTTTCCATAAAAAGACGGTTACTTTCTTGGATTAACTTCTTACCCGACTGTAGGTAATTAAAAAGGGTTTCTTGCTTTTCAGTCATTTTTATATCGTTTAACATGATTCGAAATTAATGGTAGTTATTCTAATTACAAAAGTTATTTTTGCAATTTTGCACAAATGACATAAGCATGACAAGAGACTGATAGTCAAGGAGATACCACTATATATAATGTATAACTAAAGAAGATAGTAATACTTTTATTTGCATATTGCGAATCTGCAAAAGTGTTGTATATTCGTATTGTTATGTTAATCAATCTAACGGATAAGGTGGGTAGCATCTCGGCAGAGAGCATCACCAAGAAAGTAATCGACCTTAATGGTCCTCAAGGAAACGCCTTCTACCTCATGGGAGTGGCAAGAAACTTAGCAAACCAACTAGGGTTGGATTCTAATTCAATCACCAAGGAGATGATGAGTGGTGACTACCTTAATGTAGTAGCCACATTTGAACACTACTTTGGTAGTATCATGTACCTAATCTTAACAGAGGGCATGAGCAAGGAAGATGTCGAGTATGCAGTACAAGGGAAGGAGGTTCATCATGTATAAGACAAGAGCCCAACTACTACAAGAGGTCGAGGACTTGACTCGAGACGTTAAGGAGTTCCAATCTTCACTATCTCAACTTCAATGGGAGGCAAGATTGCACGACTCAGAAAAAGCAGTTCTTAAGGAACAAGCAGAAAAGCACCAATACGAAAAGTGGTCGCTAGAGAAACACCTCAAACGAGTAACGCAGGAGGCAGATTTCTACAAGAAATTATTACTATCACAACATGGATACAGAGAAAGCAATGACGGAGGTCTTGAGGATTAGTAATCCCGACCTAGCAACCAAGACGGGGCTACCTTATAACACGGTAGCCTCTTGGAAGTTTAAGTACAAGCACAACTTACTATCACTAGAAAAGCAAATTGAAATTCTAACTAGGCTCGGTTATGAGCCACAAACCAATCTAAAATGGAGAAAAAAGACACAGTAATCAGACGTACCGCTAATGGTACATTCGACTCAAACTACGGTACCATGTACAAGTTTGAAATTGAGATGCAGAACGGGGACACGGGCGAGTATGCCTCGAAAGACCCTAACCCAAAGTATTTTACCGAAGGTCAAGAGCAATCTTACGAGGTTATCCCAAGGGAGTATAATGGTAATACTTACTACAAGATGAAACCCGTTATGGCTAAACCGATGGGTGGTGGTTATTCAAAAGACCCCGACACCGATAAACGTATCACTAGAATGAGTGTACTAAAGGTAGCAGGTGACCTAGCAATAGCAGGTAAGATTCAATTACATGAAACAACGAGTATCGCTCAACTATTAGAGCAGTTTGTTATCACGGGCAACGATACATTAGCATCACTTAAAGATGATGGGAAAGGATTGCCGTTCTAATGTCGCAGTTTGATAAGTTACCCCTAACGTGGCAATCTGTTGGATTCAGAAAGAACGCCACTAATGCTGATGCTTGGAACCAAGCCGTCTACGAGAACGAGATTCAGTATGACCGATTCAAAGAGATAACTTCTAATTGTTCGTGGAAGGTCGAGAACGAGTTGCGTGCTTGGGATAATCTTTGTAAATCTGCATCAAACAAAGCAAAAGGGGGCGAGTAGCCCCCTAATGCGTTAAACAAATTTAGATAGATGAGTACAAATATAGAAAAACCAAATTACTTTATTATGTTCCCGACTTACCTACTCGAGGAACTAACGCATTCAGAATGTATCTTATGCGGTCTGCTGACATCTTTGGCAAAATCTACGGGTTATGCTTACCCGAGTAACAATATGTTAGCAGAAACGTTGTCTGTGAGTTATGAGACGATTCAACGATACCTAACCAAATTAGAAAGCAAAGGTTACATCAGAAGGCAGATGAGTACCGACTACGGGCGACGCATCTACCTCACCTCAAAACTGATAGGGGGTAACCTCAATAATGCAATGGGTACCCATGTCAAAAATGACACCCCCCCACCTCAAATTCAAGGTATGAATAGTATAACTAATATATCTAAATCTAATAGGTATAACTATACAAATGAGTTTGACCATGTTTGGGACCTTTATGGTAAGGTTGGAAATAAGTTGACTGCCTTTCGTTCATGGGAACGATTAACCAAGATAGAACAACGTGAGATAGTCGAGCATATTCCACGGTATATTACCAACCATAAGAATCACCAAAAGATGGATTTCGTTCCTCACCTTACGACATACCTCAATGGTAGGCGTTGGGAGGATGAGTTGCCATATAAGGTAACTGCTGAGAATGATAACCAAGTTGTTGAATGGGATTAGTTTTGTTAAATTGCACAAATGAGTTACTTCAAAGATTTCACCAATGCAGAGGTAGGCAAAGAGATAGAAAGGTTGTGCCAACTAGCCGACCTTAAGTTACCCGAACTACCAAAGGAAACTGCTGAGTTTATTAAGGACGAGTTTGCCCGAGTTCCAAAGGACGTATTCCGCAAGTCAATAGACGAGTACATTGCAGGTTCTATAGAGGTTGAGGCATACGCCAAGGCGAACGCTAAGTTTCTATGTCGAATGTTACGGGCATACATTAGTAAGCACAGACATAAGATTACGTTCAAACCACACGAGTATGTAGAACAACCAAAACCCGAAGTCAAACCACTAACGGAGAAAGAACAAACAGAAAAGGATTTAGGCACTATCAATCATCTACACAAGTTGTGGAAAACCAATATCGTAGAAATGAAGGCACAAGAATTCATAGCATACCCCTACATCGTATTAGTACACAAGTTAATGAACAAACATGGCTTACTCTTTAAACCACAACACGAAGAAGACGATAGAGAAGTAGAGCAGTGGGGCAATTCATTTGATAGGTACAGAAATAAGATGAATAACGTTGCTTTGAATAGTGCCCCAAACAAGTACAAGAAAGCAGTCGTTTTAAAGGCTATGGATGCTATGCACCAAAATTCAAACTTTGACTACCAAATAATAGGCGAAGTATTCTTTTCCCTTAACCACGGACTATACCCAATATGGAAAACCAAAATATAACAGTCACTAATGACCACGGAATGTGGCAAGTGAAGATATTCGGAAAAACCGAGTATCAGTGCAACCACGAAGGTACGGCAAGACTTCTTGCTTCAACCCTTGAAGATTTAGAAAACAACATTGCAGTTGGAAACAAGATGGGAGATGCCATCGTAGGAACGCTTACTCAAGAATTTAAGCAGACAGTTACCTACACCATACCATCTAAAATGAACGATTGGAAGGAGGATGAGGATGAATCTGTTTAACTTCAAAAGAACGTCAGAGAACGACGCTTTAAGTATTGACTATACCAATACACCTAAAAACGAAAAGCGTTGGGCATATCGCAAGATAACGTGGTTGCTGACGAAGTATGAACACCTACGGGATGATGACATTGAGTTAACCAATGCAATATGGCGAGAACAGATACGTGAGATGGGTGGTGACCCAATGAAGTTAACCATTGAGAATTTCTTTGAGGTGCATCCTTATCTAACCTCTAGTGAGTATATAGGTCGATGCCGTAGGAGGTTGCAACAACTGAACCCCGAACTAAGAGGTAACCTATGGGATAAACGTCATAACCTACAAGAACAAGCAAAGGAAGAATTAGGATATGTCAAGACATCTTGAATCGACCCTCCAAGTATCATGCGTGAATTGGTTCAGATACCAATATCCGCAGTATAGGAAACTGCTATTCTCAGTACCTAATGGTGGTGTTAGGACACCCAAGAATGCAAGGGTACTAAAAGCCGAAGGAGTCACCGCAGGAGTAAGTGATTTACTATTGCTAGTTCCGAGTGGTGACTACCATGGGTTCTGTATTGAGATGAAGATAGGCAAGAATAAGCAATCTGACTTGCAGAAAGAATGGCAACTATTGGTTACGAATCAAGGATATAAATACAAGGTAATTTACTCAGTCGAAGAATTTAGAACAGATATTAAAACATATTTAGAAGATGGAAAATAATTTAGCCTACGAATGGTTAGAAAAGCAAGGAAAGTTTAATAATTAAAGTTAGTATCTTTGGTTAGAATTTTGCAGTTTTACAAAGTGGATGAACGTCTTAGAGATGATAGCGAACCGCCACGAGGAATGGATACGGATATCTATATACTTGGGGTGTGGCACAGAGGAGGCGAAAGAAGTCGTTCAACGAATGTATCTAAAACTTGCAGAGATTCGATTTAAGGAAGGAAACCTAATGCGACTTATCTCATATAGGAACGACATCAATACTGTCTATATGTTTAAGGTTTTACAGAACCTAACTAACGACATTAAGAAAACCTCAAAGGAGGTGTCTTTCCCCGAGGGGTATACCCTAACCACTAATGATGAATCGAGCGAGGTAGAATACGACAAACTACTAACCGACATAAAGGATGCTATTTCTCAGATGCACCACTATGACCAAATGCTTTTAGACCTACACTTTAAACACGGCAAGAGCATGAGGCAGATTGAGCGTGAGACGGGCATCCCAACTTATAGCATATTCAACAGTATCAAAAATGCCAAGACAAGAATCAAAGAAAGAACAGAATCATCTTACCGAGACTATGAAGCAAAGGAAGCGGATAAGAAAACCTTCCACGGGCTTAGGAGATTCGATAGCGAAGGTGACTGAAAAGACGGGAATAGACAAGTTGGTGAAATTCGTAGCAGGTGAGGATTGCGGATGCGAAGAAAGGCGAATAAAGTTAAACCAACTATTTCGATATAAAGACCCCTTATGCTTTTCGGAAGACGAGTATAAGGAACTAGGTGATTTCTTTGGTGAGAAACGAACGAAGTTAGAAGGTGCAGATACCAAGATGATTTCTCGGATATGGAACCGAGTATTTCAGACAAGAAAATTCTACAAGCCATGCACTTGCAATCCACGAGAATGGCAGAAGATGACCAACGACCTATACCAAATTTACGAAACCTATGGAACTGACCAAAACAACGATTAACGGAGAGGTAGTATATCGAGTATGGACAGATGGTGGTGTTATTGCTACCTTTCATGATGAATCACAAGCAAACAATTTTGTAAGAAGACAGATGCCTTATACCATAAACAAGAAATACCATTTCTACGCTAGTCATAGGAATGAGACATTATCCGATAAATGCTACTCCCTTCATGGTCACAATTACCGAGTGACGGTTGGGTTGCAATTTGAAGACCTAAAAGACAACACAAAGGTCACCATGCTATTCTCAGATATTGACTCATTTATAGAACCCATCATTAAGGAACTTGACCACGCCTCAATATGGAATGTCCAAGACCCTTTTTACCAAGACATCAAAAAGCATCTGACTCACTACGGAATGAAGACAGTTGAGTTCGATTATCCAACCTCAGTTGAGAATATGTGTACCTACCTTTTTGAACGAATAGAAAAGAAAGGCTTACCTATTAGATTAATCACCATCCAAGAAACCGAATCAAGTATAGTTACCTATGAGAAATAAGATAAGCGTATCAGAAGATTTTTACTCCATTCAAGGCGAAGGAACCTACATGGGTTATCCTGCCGTATTTTTACGCCTAAGTGGGTGTAACTTAATGTGCGGTGGTCAAGGTACGCAATTCGATGGCGAACTACATAACAACGCCACTTGGAGATGTGATACCATAGACGTTTGGATGAAAGGAGTAAGCCAATCAATAACCGACTTAGTAATGCACTTCCATGAAGCAGGGTACATTGCACATCTTCTTAAGGGTGCTCATCTAGTTGTGACGGGTGGGGAACCGACACTTCAAGAGGGTGCCCTTATTGACTTTTTGGACACCTTAAAAAAGGACGTACCAAGATTATTTGTTGAAGTCGAAACCAATGGAACAATAGTACCAAGTGAGGAATTAGCATTAGAGGTAAACCATTGGAACATCTCACCCAAATTAGCCAATAGTGGTAACTCCTTTAATACTCGATTCAATCACCGAGCAGTTGACTACTTCAAGCAACAGAAATCCGTCTGTTGGAAGTTTGTGATTGCGAATCAAGATGACCTTGAGGAGGTATTAGACACCTACCAAGTATCTCAGCAGAAAATGTACCTCATGCCTGCTTGTGAATCAGTAGAAGAATATGAGAAGGTAGCACCAATCGTAGCAAATCTTGCTATGGAATATCACATTAAGTTTAGCAGTAGACTCCAAGTAAATATATGGGACAAGACAACGGGCGTATAGTAACCACATCGTGGGAAGAAATTAGGCGGTATATTTCGACGTTAAAACCTGCCAAGTATTACGGGATTCCTCGTGGGGGAGAAATCATGGCACAACTCCTACCCGAAGCGTGGAGAGCAAAGACTCCCGAAGAAGCAGATTGCTTCCTTGATGACTTAGTGGATAGCGGTACCACTAGGAACGTTTATCAATCGAAGTATGGAGCCAAACCATGGTATGCCATGTATCACAAATCTGACTCAGAAGTATGGTATCAGTTTCCATGGGAGGTTGAAGGTACTTTAGATGCGGAATCGCATATTCAACGTCTCTTGCAGTTTCTCGGTGAAGATACACAAAGGGAGGGATTGAAGGAAACGCCTCGCAGATACGTGAAGTTTCTACGGGAATTCATGCAAGTCCCCGATTGGAACTTTACCACCTTTGATAGCGAAGGTTACGACCAAATGATAGTGCAATCTAATATCCCGTTCTATTCGTTGTGTGAACACCATATAGCACCCTTCTTTGGGGAGGGCGTTATTGCATACATTCCCGATGGTAAGATAGTTGGATTAAGCAAACTCGCTAGAACATTAGACCTATTCAGTCGTAAACTTCAGAACCAAGAAAGAATAACTCAGCAAGTATGCGATTACTTGGTTGAGCAATTAGAACCTAAAGGCGTAGCAGTCATACTCAAAGCGAAGCACCTTTGCATGGAGATGAGGGGAGTAAAGAAACATGATACCTTTACCACAACCTCCAAGATGTATGGTGTCTTTGAAGACGACATGAACGCTAGAAACGAACTAATGAAACTAATCTAATGAAAGATAGCATTTTAGTGTACTCGGGCGGTATGGATTCAACCACGCTTTTGTACGAACAAAAAGACAGAATATCACTCGCTATTAACTTCAATTATGGGAGTAAGCACAACCATACAGAATTTAAATACGCCTATTGGAATTGTGAGCAACTCGGAATCCCATTAAAAGTGATAGACCTTCGGGATGTATTTTCTAACTTCAAATCACACCTTCTAATGGATGGTGGGGATATACCAAAAGGTCACTATGAAGACGAATCCATGAAGAAAACGGTTGTACCCTTTAGAAACGGAATCATGATGGCAATAGCAACGGGTATATGCGAATCTAACGGACAGAAACGTGTTCTGCTTGCAAATCACTTTGGCGACCATGCCATTTATCCCGATTGCAGAGAAACGTTCTTAGATGCGTTTAAAACGTCAGTTAAGGAAGGAACGTGGAATCAGACAGAAATCTATGCCCCTTATACGAAGTTAACCAAACGTCAGATAGCACAACGTGGTCACAAGATAGGAATCGACTACAAGATGACTTGGTCGTGTTATGAAGGCGGCACTACCCATTGTGGGGAGTGTGGTACTTGCGTTGAACGAAAAGAAGCATTAGAAGGTAACGACCCAACTCAATACTTAGTACCATGATGACCGTAAGGACAGAAATAAAACCTAGCGAACTCCACGGAATGGGATGCTTCGCTTTAGATAAAATTAAGAAAGGGGATAAGGTATGGACATACCATCCAATGATTGATAGCGTAATACCAAAAGAATGGTTTGATAAGGCACCCAAGTTTTATCAAGATTACTTACTATTCTTTGCTGAATATGAAGACGGGTACTTCGTCTTGTGTGGGGACAACGGCAAGTTTTGGAATCACTCCGAGAAGCCTAATTTGGGATTGGTAATGAATCCTACCCAAGAGGAGTACCATGTCTTCGCCACTTGCGACATTGAAGCAGGTGAGGAGTTACTATACGACTATCGAAATTTCAAACAAGAAAAACTAGGGGATGGATTATTCCCCGTAACTGAACTATAACTATGGCACTAGAAGTAAAAAACAACGAAGAAAAGAAGTACGATGTATTCCGCTTTTCTATGGAGGATTTAGAAGAACAGAATCCTTTCAATGACCTACCCGTAATTAAGAACGAGACGGCAGGTACATTCCACACAACGATGACTACCTCAGAGTTCTCATCTTACTGCCCATGGACGGGACATCCCGACTATGCGACATTGACCATCTCATATCCTATCCCACCATTAGGGGTTGCCGTTGAACAAAAGGCACTAAGAGATTGGCTAAACAAGTTCCGCACTATTGACCTTTACCAAGAAGAAATCACCTTCGGAGTTAAGTGGATGATTCATAAGGTTTGTGGATTACCGTTGCAGGAAATCTACGTCGAGGTTGATTGGAAAGGCAGAGGGGGTATTAGCAACCTAGTAAAAGTATGATAAAACCCTTTACCCATTTCTTTAGTGGTTCAGCCCATACGGTGATTGAGCAGATGGTCAAGGATGGTATTGTGCATTCAATTATGCCGTCCTTTTACTATCCCGATGGGTTGGACTACTTAACGGGTAAGGAGAATGTAATTTGCGACTCGGGTGCCCACACATTGCAAGAGGATGGTACAGTACCCGACTTCGATGGTTACCACAATCGGTACAAGAATTTCATTGCTGACTACAAGCATAAAGACAAGATAATATGGGTAGAATTAGATGTCGACCAAGACACAGACATAACGATTCAACAAGTCGATGACTCAACCCGTGACCTAGAAAGATTAGGAATTAAAGTTATGCGAGTATGGCACAAAAATCGTGGTATTAAAGAATGGCAAAAATACTGCGATGAATACGACTATCTCGGACTATCAGCATTAGACGGATTGACCACTCAGCAATTAAACTACTTGGTGGGTTACGCATACAAGAAGAAAGTGAAGGTTCACGGATTCGGATGTGGTCGTTGGCAGTTATGGACAAAGGTTCCTTTTTACTCAGTCGATAGTACGTCACCATTGAAGGCAACCGCCTATGGTCAAGTATTGAATCCTACGGGTAACCGTACTCATGTCGAAAAGGTAAACTACCGTGACCAAATAGGTGGATTCTATAAGATGTTGAAACGTGAAAAAGGGTACAATAATGAGGTGGTCGCTCAGAATATCTACAAGATGTTAGAAATGGAAGCAAACGTTAGAAAATTATGGCACAGAAGAAAGATAAACCAATGGTAAATTTCAAAGAAATCGCTTTAGATAAGATGGTCAAAGCGGATTGGAACTATAAGAATGAACACGCTGAACTATCTGAGAAGTTAGTATCGAATATCAAGCGGAACGGACAAATTGAAAACCTCCTAGTGAGGGAACTAGATACGGGTTTCTACGAAGTGGTAAATGGTAACCACAGATACGATGCTTTGAAGACCCTTGGATGGGAAAAAGCAATCGTGTACGACCTAGGCAAGATATCCTTAGCACAAGCACAAAGAATTGCGATTGAAACGAACGAAACTAAATTCTCGACTGATGTGATGGCATTGAGTGAGATAATGGGAGAGATTGCAAATTCTTTTGACCGAGAAGATTTACTACAAACCATGCCGTACTCGGGTAAGGAATTAGACAACATGCTCGACTTGGTAAACTACGATTTCGAGGCTGATTCAGATTCCGCAGGACTCGGTGAGGAAATGGAACAGAAAGAAGATAACGTCACACTCACGTTAGAGGTACCACCTATGGTATTCGAGATGTGGCAAACTTGGAAGGATAAAGTAACACTAAAGATTGGTTATGAAAGTGCCTCACGAGCGTTTGAGTTCGCTATGGCTGAAGCATTAGATACTCAAGATGATGGCGTATAGTAAGGATTTCATGCAGAAGGTACTTCAAGCAATAGGTACGGGACTCACAGTCAAGGATGCTTGTGCCGTTGCAGGAATCAGTCGCCAAACCCTTTACAACCACATTGAAAAAGATGAGGAGTTCGCTCATGAATTTGAGAAGGCACAAGTCGCCTTTAAACTGACTCATCTAAGAAACGTAGCAAGTGCGTCCCAACAAGATTGGAAAGCATCGGCTTGGATTCTTGAAAGGAAGTTCAAAGATGAGTTCTCCCTACGCCAAGAGATGGTAGGTAAGGATGGCGAGGATTTGAATTTTCAAGTCAAGATAGTTGATGGAAGTAAGGACGAACAAGATATACCGACACCTTGAAACGAGGCAAGGAAAGATAATCGTTGAACAAGGAGGTACCCGTTCGGGTAAGACCTACAATATACTCCTATGGTTAATCCTATCTTATTGTGCTAAGAACAAGGGTAAGATTATAACTATCTGCCGTAAAACATTCCCTGCCGTTAGAGCAACGGTTATGAGGGACTTTCTTGACATACTCGGCAACCTTAATTTATACCAAGACAAAAACCACAATCGTTCTAACTCAGAATACCGACTCAATGGTAACCTTGTTGAGTTTATAGCACTCGACCAACCACAGAAAGTCAGAGGTCGGAAACGGGATGTGCTATTCTGTAATGAGGCAAACGAATTGCACGTAGAAGATTTCCGTCAGTTAATACTCCGTACTGCTGAATTTACCATACTCGACTACAACCCCTCAGATGAGTTCCATTGGATATATGAACAAGTCATCCCAAGGGAGGATTGCGAATTTCACCAAACCACCTACTTGGATAATCCATTCTTGGAGCAGACAATCGTGGATGAGATTGAACGACTCAAGACGGTTAATCCCGACTATTGGAGAGTGTACGGATTGGGAGAACGAGCCGTCAGCAGGAGTACCGTATTCAGATTCCAAACCGTGGTAGACATTCCACCCGAAGCAAAACACTTGGCATGGGGACTCGACTTCGGTTATACGAATGACCCTACTGCATTGGTGCAGATATACCGTGACCAAGATAATTTGTATCTAAACGAGGTTCTCTATGAAACGGGTATGACTAACCAAGATATTGGAAAGCGTTTAAGAGACATCGGTTTAACGAGGTCAGATGTGATTTATGCCGATTCCTCAGAACCCAAGTCAATAGAGGAACTATATAGAATGGGATTCAACGTCAAACCTGCGACCAAAGGTAGGGACTCAGTCAACTATGGTATAGACCTTATGCGTAGGCACTTACTATATTGGACAGAAGATAGCATCAATGGAATCCGTGAGATGAGGTCTTATAAATATATAGAGGACAAGAACGGGTTACTAACCAATACCCCCGAGGATGCTAATAACCACTTAATTGATGCGGCAAGGTACGGAATACAATCTACGCTTAGTCGTCCTAACTACGGAAAGTACGCTATCCGCTAATGTCAGACGCTTGTCACACTTTTGCACTTTTGCAAAAATATACTACTCATCTTATTGACATTCTGCTACTTACCATTAGTTTCGTATCACATTAAACAACAAACAAATTTAGATATTATGAAAAAAGAAGTATTAGAAACCAAGAAGTTCAAGACAGTTAAGACACTTAGAGACATCGAGAATGACCCACGAGTAGCAGACATCCACAAAGAGGAAGGTCAATGGTGGGGTCTTTTGGTAGATGGGTATGAGTGGTGCCCCGAAGCACAGATTTTTAGAGAGAAGACAATTAAGGAGATGTGCTACGTCTTGAATGAGTTAGTGTACGAGAAGGACACCGAGGAGATGAGAACGGTATCAAGTTTTCAAGAGTTCGAAGATTTCAAGCGTACCGACTTGAAGGATTCTTGGTCATGGGATTTCAAGTACAATGGTCACACGGTTTACCTTTATGCCGAGAAAGGCGACCATGGTTGTGAGATTGAGAAGAATGGTGAGATGGTAACCAAGATTGAATGGTGTACTAATTTCGTCTACTGCGGTATGACGTTGCAAAGTTACTACTCAACTAGAAAGTGGGAATCATGGGAAGAAAGATTCGACCACTTGAGAAGGTGTCTAGATGATGAGCAGGTGCCTAAGGAAGACACCGCTCAGCAGAAAGCGAAGAAGAAAGTCAAGAAGGTGAAGGACAAGATTAGCGGTTTGAACGAGTCAGAAAGAAAGGTACTTAAGTGCCTAGCAGATGTAGCGGCAGACGTTGCAGGTGGCGACTTCGGGTACACAGATGACGTAGTTAAGATGGTAGATGTCTTAGATATGAGTAGGTCACAAATTAAGGGGTACATTAGTAGCATACTTAAGAAGGAGATTATCGCAATCGACGAGGAAAGAGACGGGCAGTATATCTTCACGGATAAAGGATGGAAGGTACTTACCGAACTTGGTAAGGACTACTTGATGTTCTAAGATTAGCAACTCCCTTATCTAACAAACCACCTTCGGGTGGTTTTTTTAGTATATGGAGGTCTCATTCATTTTGCCTACTGAGTTGGCAGATATTAAACTACACCAAGTACTCGAGTACGAGAAAATCAACAAGGAGGAACTGCCCGACATCGACTTGGTAGTTCAGATGGTATCTATCTTCTGCGAGATAACGACGAAAGACGCAAGATTGGTACCATACGAGAAGTTAATATACTGTGCCGATAAGATAACGCAAGCACTCGCACAGAAACCATCCTTTCACCAAACGTTTGAATTGGAAGGGATTGAATACGGATTTGTACCGAACCTTAACGACATCACAACGGGCGAGTTTATCGACATAGAAGAATACCAATCTAACCACGATGACTTGTGGAAGGTTCTCAGCGTCTTATACCGACCTATCAAGTATCGGAATGGCGACAACTATCTAATCCAAGAATACGATGGCAACCTAGTAGGTGCATTCAAGACTATTAGTGCAGACATTGCTTATGGTGCGTTGCTTTTTTTTTGGACTTTAGGAAACGACTTACTGAACTATACGCTGAAGTATTTGGAGTCGGAGAAAGTACAGAAGAACATCCACTCAGTGCAAACCACCTCGGGAAAAAGTGGAAATGGTTTCCATTCGTTTATCGCCTTGCTAAAGGAGATGTCCTCCGAACTGAATCAATCACAAGAACACGGTTTCATACTTGCCTACAATGGACTGCCTACGAGATGGATGTCTCGGAAGTCGAAAAGAAAGAATACGAAAAACTAACTAGAAAATATGGACGCAAATAAGAACCACATAGGAACTGCCTTTTACTTCGTTCAACAGATAGCGAGCAATCTTGACTATCGGTATACACATGGAAACCTATCAGAATTCGATTTTAAGACATTTTCTGTGTTTCCCCTATGCCATTTAACCTTAGACACCGTTAGCGTTCAAGAGACGACAAGCGAAATAGGTTTAACGATAACACTCGCAGATAGGGTGACGTTCCTTAAAACGACAAACCAAGGCGAAGACCTATCTACGCTATACTCGGCATACGGATATACTGAAAATAGCAACTACGCTTTTATACTCCAACAACTATATGTGGATTGGGTAACCGAAGTTAAGAAGCAAGAAATGTCCATGTACAATAATCTTACCTTTGGAAAACCCATGACCATGGTGCCTTTTGTTGAAACGTTAGATACCGTCTTGGCGGGGTACACCATAACGTTGAATCTTACCATAACCAACCCACTAGTTACCGATGGATTCTGCTAAGGAGTTAATGCCAAGAACCAATAACGTCTTTGGCGAGATGGTTGAATGGTGGGAGAACCAAATGAAACTCAATCTCAAAGCCAAGCGTAAGAGAGTAAGCATAAGGAGTACATGGAAAAAGATAGGTAAAGGTTGGCAACCAAAAAAAGTAACCAAGAAAACCTTTCGTGGGAACTACGTTGCATCGGGTACACTTCTCAACAGTATCAAAACAACGGGAGAAGGATTCACAAGAAACGTAGAAATGGAACGGTATGGTGAGGCAATAATCAAAGGGCGAAAACCATGGCGTAAAGCAAAAGGAAAAGGTAACAAAGGAATACCTATTAAAGACATGAATCGTTGGATAAAGCAGAACAAGATGAAACCACGAGATATGGCAACGGGGCAGTTTATTCCTAAAACTGCGTCTAACATGAAAGCAATGTCTTTTATGATGAACCGCAAGATAAAGCACTTCGGAATTGAACCATTCGATTTCGTGGGTATCTCGGCTGATTTTACTACCGAGAAATACAGAAGCCAACTGAGAACGGCAATGAAGTTAGACATAGAAAACCTATTCAAGAATGAACTTTGAAGAACAACCAAGTAGCATAAAAGGGGCATTGAGTAGTATGCTATACCAAGTGTACGATTCCAACTATGCTCAACCCGACTTCCAATATGAGTTCAATATCTACATTTGGAACGGAGTAACAAGACCTGCATCACCGCAGGTAACAATACAAAAGAAAGCAGACCAATTTGCATCCTACCGAGCCTTCATAGATATTAGTCGGTTGGTAACTCAGTATATAGATGATGCCTTCCTTAATTTCACATCTGCAACCGCACCAATAGATGTGGGGGCTTGTTGGGTGCAAATTCGAGCGTTAGCATTTTGGGATGGAGGTAGTTCGTCTACAATCGAATCTAACAAGGTTTTAGCGACAAAAGGGTATGAATACACCTCAGAAGGATTTAATGCAAGCACAACGCAAGTGCTATTGTCTGACCGCACAACTATACGCCTCACAGAAGACACGATTCAAGATTGGTTGTTCTACGATGCAGGTCGAGTGAATCAGATAGACATTTCTACGTCAACTATAACTCCTTTACCTACGGGTAGCAATAGTGGGTTAGAAATCCAAGGATTCGACATTCGGGATGCTATGGAATCTGCAGGGGTGTGGGGTACTGATACGAATATGGTTATTACCTATGACGGGGCAAGTACATTGACTATCCCAATCACGTTCGACTGCACTAATAAGTATGGCGCAGTATCATTGGTGTATCTCAACAAGTATGGTGTCTACGATTCCTACACATTCAATGCCTTGAGTAATGACTCGTTAACCAAGAACCAAGAAACCTTTCAGAAGGCTATTTTTGATAGGGCAGACATGACTCACTACTTTGACTATGGCGTACCTCAAGATACTTTCTACAATATCCAAGCACACCAAACCAAGACGGTTAACACGAATTGGATTCCCGAAGACGAGGTAGGCATAATTCAACAGATATTCTTATCCAAGAGAGTGTACATAATTGAAGACGGAAAGTACACTGCTTGTTCTGTTGCAAATACTGACTTCCAAGAACAAAAAGCAGACAACGAAAAGTTAATAAACTACACTCTGCAACTTGCAGTATCTCACCCACTAATTAATCAGATAGTTCGATGAGGTTTTCTTTGATAGTTGACGGCACACCAATCGACCTATTCCAAGACGAGACAATCGAATTGAATAGGCAGTATAAAGACCTCACAGACCTTGGTAAAGTCATGACGGATTTTACCAAGTCATTTACCATACCTGCTACCGATGTGAACAACTCGGTATTTTCAAATTGGTTTGAGGAGAATGTGTTACTGACATCTTGGAATCAAAACATAGCATTAGATGCAGAGATTCACCTTCACGGTTTACCCGTGTTCTACGGCAAGGTTGAACTGCAAGAAGTGAACTTCATAGATGGGTTACCTAGGGACTATGCGATTACCTTCTACGGACAAGGAAAGTCACTATTAACTACGTGGGGTGAAGACACCATGGTGCAAATTGATTGGTCGGAATATGACCACACCGTAGACGATGGAGTAGTCGAAGCATCATGGACGGGAGGATTAAATAGCGGTGAGTTAGTATGGGATATTAAAGATTATGGAATCGGGTATGTCTATTCATCGGATAACGTTCAACGAAACCTAAGGAAGGAAAATGTCCTAACCTATAAGAATCTAAGACCTAGCATACTGTTGAAAAAGGTAGTAGAAAAGATATTTACTGACTATGACTTAACCATTGGAGGTACACTACTTGACCGCCCCGAGTTTACCAATCTTTTTGTGACTCCTATGAATACCCAAGGACCATACGAAGACCCGTACCAAGGCAGGTTGTACAATTTTGAAGCAACCAATACTGCGGCAATCACGTTGAGTCCTAATACTGCATGGTCGGGAAACACTAGGTTGGCTATTGGTGATACTTCTGTTTATGACCCTTCTAGTTTATGGGACACGGGAGCGTATGAATACACGGTTCCAAAGACGGGTAAGTACACCTTCGAAATAACCTTTACTACAATTAGTGGAGGCAATCCATTTACTGATGGTATTTCAATATGGGTTTCTAAGAATGGGGCAAAAACCAAGTTTGTGTGGTTTGATGACTTTAACCAATTCTACGTCAAGTTTGAGAACAAACCATGGAGGGTGTACTTACCATGTGATGAAGGGGATAAGATTTCTTGGGATATAACTTACGTCACTCAGAATCCTATTGACTTGAATGCCACCGTAAAGTGTGTAGGTTCACCATACTTTTCGAATCCCGTTGTGTCTATGAAGTACACCTTCCCGAACACCAAGATAACAGAATTTCTTTCTTCGTTTCTTAAAACGTTCAACGGCATAGTTGTACCGATAAGCGAAACCTCCTACGAATTGCATAACCTAGAGGATTGGTACAATAGTGGGACTATCAAAGAATACACCGAGTATATTGACTTCAAAAGCATCAACCACAAGAAGGTTGAGATACCAAAGAAAGTCATGTTTAAACACGATGACGGACAGACAACTCAATCGCAAGAATACTTCCGTCAAACTCACAACCGCTTATTTGGTGATGTTGAATTTTCACCCGAGGTAGATTTCAGCACGGGAGAATTAGAAATTAAATCTATGTTTAGCGTACTCCCATTGACCTTTACTAATGCCGTTACCAAGACGGGGTATGTGGTAGGTGCGACGCAATTACAGATACCATGGGTTTTTGATGCAGAGATTAAAGGAACTAAACACGACTATATACTATTCTATTTTCAAGAGCCAACCGCAATAAACGAAATTGTCTATTTGGGTTCAAATCAGATGTCTGAGTTACCAATATCGAGTCCTTTTAGTGGGATAGGTCAAGATGCTTATTCTGTGGCGTTTGGATTAGAATCGAACGTGAGTGGTGACCTGCCTAAGAACACCTTGTATTTTGGTTTTTGGAATGAGTATATTTCTCGTCTATATAGCAGTCGTAGTAGGATAGTAACCATGACTGCACACATTCCCGTAGGTGAGTGGTTAGACATGAACCTTAACGATGTGATTGCTATCTCGGGCAACTACTACATCTTGCAGAAGGTTACGTATGACCTTACCACCGAGAAAGGTAAGATTGAATTAATGACTTATCCTAATGTAGATGTCTTAGAGATAACTTCTACATCGGGTAGTGGTATCACATGGGGAGACCCCGTGTCTGCGGATGCAGGATTAACCTTTGTCCGTGGTGACTTTGTTAAGACGGGATTCAACGCATTAAGTGATGGTACTAATTGGGTAGGTGACCCCGATACCGATGGCGACAAACAAGCAACACCTCTTGGGTTCTCAACGGTATCTTTGACTGATGCTTTGGCAAACGTCCTTGCATTGAATAAAGGCACCATGTGGTGGGACACCCCTCAGACGGTTCTTGTAGACCCTGCAGGTGCAACTATCCTATATGACCAATACCAAGTTTTAGGTGATGAATCGTACTACACTTTTGACCCTATGTCGGGTACTATTACCATTGAAGAATCGGGTAACTATTCACTACACTTTGCAGGGACGGTAGACGTTCAAGGTAGTGTACGAGTTAAAACCGCTATCATGACTGATGGAAGTGAGTTACCTAACGTATCAATAACAGAAGGCAACCATCACCACTCGATTAATGTCATGGTGACTAATGTCTTTTATGCAGGTAACACCATCACCGTGAACGTATCAAGTGACGATGGTAGTTCCTCACCCGAAGATTTCACCCGAGTATACCTCACTATTCAACGATTAACGCAGTAATGAAGATAACAAACCTCATCAAACTTTTGCAGACATACGGTTTTTACGACATCTCTGACACGATTGAGATTGCAAAGGGTAAATACCAAGCAAGTACAGATTTAACGTCGCTAACTCGAAAATTCAAAAGAAAATGGCTGAAGAAATAAAGTTTAAAGCATCACTCGATGCAACGGCAGTACAGAAAGCATTTACTGCTATAGCAAAAACGACCAAGCAACTCACCAAAGGATTGCAGACGGTTGGTAGTAAAGGGTTGAACGCAATTACCAAAGCGAGTAAGAAGGCACTTAGTGGGTTAAAAAAGATTGCCCAAGTAGCAGGTAAGGGTTTAGGACTACTCGGATTGGGTGGTGCCTTAGCATCTGTGAAAGGCGGTATGGAAACCAACCAAAAGGTGGCTGACCTTTTTGCAAAAGCAATGCTATTAGTTACGGGAACGGTGAACGGATTAGTAGAAGCCTTACAACCTTTGTTTTCTTGGCTAATGAAGGCGTTTTCTGACCCAAAGAAAGCATGGGATGACTTGGTAGATTCTTTTACCTCGGGAGCCGATTGGATATGGAATAATATCATTAAGGGAGTATTTGATTGGTTTAAGGAAGGATTCCTTAAATTGAATAAAAGCCTAGTTGAGGCACGAATCAAGTGGAACGAGTTCACGGGCGACACCGAAGAAGCGAACGAACTAAAAAAGAAAATCAAGGAGATAGACGAGGAGTTAGGAGCATTAGAAAAACGTCAATCGAAAAGGGGTAAAGAACGTGACCGAGTTTGGAACGAAACAACGAAAGCAGTTAGCAGTTTCGGGGAAACAATGAGGAAGAACATTGAGCCTCTAATGAAGAATAGCGACGAACTGATTAAGTTGGAAAAGAACCTCCGTAGAATGGAGATTCAGCAACAGTCACTAATTGAGCAGTACGACCTACAAGCGGAAGCACAGAGACAGATTCGAGATGACGAGTTCAAAACAATCGAAGAACGAGAACAAGCAAACATCCGTCTAGGTGAGATTCTTGAAGAACAAGCAACCAAGGAAAAAGAGAACCTTCAAGACAGAATTAACAACCTCCAAAAGCAACAGAGTATGCTTGGTTACAATTTTGAACGTGAGTTGGAAATTCTCGACCTCAAAAAAGAGCAAGAAGCAGTTGACGCTAAAGTGCTAGGATTCAAGTCAGAAATGCTCACCAATGAGATGGCGTTGAATAGGGAGAAAATCGAATTGCAGACAACGGCAATGCAAGGCGAAATAGACCTCCTTAATCAGCAGATGGAAACCAACATTCTGAAAGCCACAAGTGAGGAGGAGAAAACCCGTATCGTTGAAGAAACACTACAAAAGGAGTACGACCTTAAGATGAAGATGTTTGACCTTGAATTGTCTCAGTACAAAGAGGGTACTCAAGCATACCAAGATGCCTTACTTGAGAAAGAGCAATATCTCGCAGAATACAATACCAAACAAGCCGAGATTGATGCCGATGAATTAGAGAGGAAGAAAACGATTGATAAAGCAAAGGAGGATAGCGATAAAGCAGTTGCTGAGAATAAATATGCTACCTATATGAGTGCGGCAAACGCCATCAAGCAATTAGTGGGTGAAGATTCAAAGATTGGTATGGGTATTTCAATCGCACAAGCAATAGCAGATACTTATGTGGGTGCTACCAAGGCATTTGCCCAAGGTGGTGTACTCGGTTACGTTGGTGCGGCAGGTGTGATTGCATCGGGTATGGCAAACGTCAAGAACATAATAGAACAAGCCAACCAAGTCGAATCACTTACGGGTGCTAGTATACCTAAAGGAGGTGCGGCATCTGTGGGACCAAGTATGTCCCTTATAGGTGGTGCGGTCAACAACCAAGCACAACTCATGGCTGACCTTAACCAAACGTTGAAAAAACCTGCCCGAGCATTCGTAGTTCAGACAGACGTTAAGTCAGCAGATAGCCTAGATAGGCGTACTCAAGAAAATGCAACACTAACCGAGTAAGTAGTTTTATTAGAAATGGCACAGAAAAAATTGGTACAAGTTGAGTTTAACGCCATGGATGATATTAAGCAAAACCTTAAAGACATTCAGATGTTTGTTAACCAACAAAAAGCACTAGCAAACAAAGCAAAAGCATCTGCGAAAGAAATCAACAGACACTTTTCCGAGATTCGCATTAGGAGAGACACTATTGACAGTAGGTACAACCAAGCATACAGTGCTTTTATAAAGATTGAAAAAGGCACTAGAGAACTAGGAATCAAATTGCCCGATGAGTTGGATAAAATACTCAAAGATATAGTGAATACCATGGATGCAGGAGGTAAAGATATTTCCTCAGACATGGCTATGATTAAGAAATCTATTAACGAAGATTACTAAGGCATGAAGATAGTTGAACTAGTATTAGATGAGGCACAATTAGCGAGTGGCATTGATGCTATTAGCGTAGTATCAGCACCCGCCATTGAATCGAATTTTGTTGCCTTAAAAGACCACCGAGTAAAGTTTGCTACTATCGACCAAGATAAGCGTATCTTAATGGGTCCTGCTTTGATTCCTAGCAAACCAATATATCGCAATCAAGATGGTGAGGAGTTTTACGTTTACTTCTCACAGAATACAGTACGCAGAGCGTCTGAGTTATACCTCCAACGAGGTAACCAAAACAAAGCCACCTTAGAACACGCTATGCAGGTTCAAGGTCTTGGGCTTGTTGAATCATGGATAAAGGAAGACATGGAAAAAGACAAGTCAGCAATTTACGACATGAGCGACCCCGTAGGTACTTGGATGGTTACCATGAAAGTTGAGAACGATGAGATATGGAATGAGTATGTAAAGACGGGATTAGTCAAAGGATTTTCGATTGAAGGGTTCTTTGCAGACAAGTCACAAGTCAAAGCATCCTCAGATAAACCGCATTTAAACGATGTCTCTGCGAATATCTTACTCGATAAGGTAGTAAGTATCATCCAAGAAGAATATCTTCAAAAATCTAACAAATAATAACAATTAAGTTTTAGTAGTATGAGTGCAGAAAAAACTCTAGAAAAGGTTCTCAATGTACTTGGATTAGGTTCTGAGTCAAAAGAGCAACCTGCTAATGAACCCGTTGAGGTTGAATTAGCACAGAAAAAAACCCAAGATGGTCAAGCCACTTTCGATAGTGAAAACTTCGGAGTTGGTGAGGCGGTAAATATCGTAACCGCAGATGGTATGGTTCCCGTTCCCGAAGGAACTTACTTACTTGAAGACGGCAGTCAAATCGTGGTGGATAGCAACTCAGTTATTCAGCAAGTTATGACCGAGCAAGAACAAGAAGAACAGAAGGAACAAGAAATGGAAAAACCTATGGAAGAAGAAGAAATGGGTTATGACAAGAAAAAAGAAATGGGACAACCTAAGAAAACGATTCAAAGCACAGTAGTAGAAACTCAGTATTCTGAGCAATTAAAAGAATTGGAAACTAAGTTATCTGCTATTGAAAAGGAGAACCAAGAATTAAAAGAAAGAATGAAGTTCGAAGAAAGCCCACGAACTAAGCATTCTCCCGAAGCAGGAGCCGAGCGTTCTAAACTTCAATTTAAGATAGGGGCTAAAAGACAAGAAACAATTAAAGACAGAGTATTCAACCAATTATTCTCATAAGACAATGGCAAACTTAAAAGACATAAAACTTAGCGGACCCACTTTGAGTTCTAACACTTACGCAGGTGAGTTTACGGGCAAATATATTGCCGCCGCTTTATTGAGTGGTGACACCTTAGCAAAGGAGTTAATCACTATCCACCCAAATGTGAAGTACAAGGAGGTTATTCGTAACTACGATTCTAGCGTAAGTATTGATGCCGCAACTTGTGACTTTACTGACAACTCAAGCGTAACCTTAGATGAGTACGTTTTAACTACAACTGAGAAGCAAGTGAACTTGACTCTTTGTAAGAAAAACCTTCATCAAACATGGGAAGCAATGGACATGGGATTCTCTGCTTTTGACAACCTACCTTCAACGTTTGAGGAGTTTGTATTAGCACAGACTGCCGCACAAGTTGCTGACCAAGTAGAAAAAGGTATATGGAAAACGACTTTATGGTACAACGGTACTGCAGATGAGGGGTTAGTAGGATACCTACTTGACAACTCAGCAATCACCGAAACTGCAAGTGGTGCTACTACTGCATCGAATGTAGTGACTCGTCTTCAAGGAATGCTTGATGCATCTCCTGCCGAGTTATATGGTAAAGAAGGATTCCAATTCTATGTAGGACCTAGCACAATGAAGGCGTATCAAGCCGCTTTATCTGCAGGTAACTACAACTTCCAATTCTACGTTGGGGAGAAGCCAATGAACTTCCAAGGAATTCCCGTTACAATGTGTGGTGGTTTGACTGACTACGATTGCGTTCTTGGTTTGAAATCTGACTTACACTTCGGTACGGGTCTTACTTCTGACTTCAATGAAGTTAAGATGATAGACATGGCTGATATTGATGGTTCTCAGAACGTGAGAATAATCATGAGATTCACGGGTGGTCTTTTAGCAACCAACCCAACTCAGCAAGTTGTATTGAACGTATCCTAATTTTAGTATAACCCCTTTAAAGTAAAATAAGAAATGGCTTGTAATACTATAGACGCAAGATTAGAACCCTGCAAGGAGTACCTTGGAGGTATTCAAGGGGTGTTCCTTATCCCATTCGTTTGGAGTGATGTGATTACCGTAGATGCCGATGGTTTAGTTACCTCAATCGCAGATAGCGGTGCAACTGCAGTAACGGGTCACTTTTGGGAATTGAAAGGTAGCAGTTCATTTGAAGATGCTATTACTTCATCTCGAGAAAACGGAACCACGTTTCATGAGTCAACTTTGACCATGGTGTGGAAGCCAAAAGCACAAGCAAGTCCCGAGGTTGACTTTACCGACATCAATACCTTAGTACAAGGTCGTTGGAGAGTCGTAGTTTGGGACAGAAACGACAACTTTTGGTTACTAGGTGAGGAGTATGGTGCCGATGCTAATGCAGGTGCTGAATCTTGGGGTACTGCACAAGGAGACCCTAGAACCTATACCGTTACTTTTTCAGCAATGGAAAAGATGGGACCTCGTCCTTTAGACGCTACTTCTTACGCAGATTTGTCTTCCATCTTCACGGTGGATGCCACTCCTGCTTAAGTTGATTGTTTAACATACACTAAAGAAGGTAGGGTAACCCCCTGCCTTTTTTATTTCTAACAAACTTGACTATCTTGGTTTTATTAGTATGGTCATCAACTCAGATACCTCAAGTATCACCATAGCACCTTTTGTGACGTTACCCATACCTGCTACGTCGATGCAGTTAACAGTAATTCACAAAGCAACGAAGAAAACCGATACGCTTACGATTACACCCACAATAGATGCGAGCAGAGCAACGTTCTCTATTGCGTCCCTACCTAACGTCAGTTCCGTGGCACAAAACAAAGACGAATTGATTATCCGAGTTCTTGCATCAGATGTGCTATACTACGAGTCGAGTGCCTATTGGATAGTTGGTACGACTGACATCAATACAACATGGAAAGATTTTACGACTACCGACAACCAAAGTAAAGATTGGATAACTATATGAAGAACATTGGAGTAGTACAACTTGCGAGTTATTCCTCACCTGCAATAGTACAACAGAAAAACAAAGATTGGGTTAAGTATGGGGAGGATGATAACTACTATCAGTACCTTATAGACTTATACCATACTTCGCCTACTAATAACGCTTGTGTGAGGGGTACCGCAGACCTTATCTACGGACAAGGATTAGAGGTTATTAAAGCGGATAGACACCTCAAAGGTTATCTTGAATACAAGATGCTATTTGAAGATGACTGCATCCGTAAACTTACCCTTGACCTCAAGATGCTTGGTCAATGTGCCATCCAACTTGTTAAGAGCAAGGACAAATCAAGATACGCAAAAGCATACCACTTTCCCGTTCAAACGCTAAGGGCAGAAAAAGCCAATGAAGATGGTGAAATTGAGGGGTACTATTACCACCACGATTGGAATAAAAAGAAACGTGGAGAAAAGCCAAAAAGATTTGCTGCTTTTGGATTCGATTCAACGGAAAAAGAGTGCATCTTATTTATAAAGCCATATAGTACGGGAAGCGAGTATTACGCCCCCGTAGATTACCAAGGTGGTACTCAATGGTCAGAACTCGAAGGTGAGATTAGTAACTACCATCTAAACAATATCAAGAATGGATTAGCCCCTTCCATGCTCATCAACTTTAACAACGGTGAGCCACCCGAAGAAACTAAGGACATTATTGAAGGACAGATTGCTGATAAATTTAGCGGTTCATCCAATGCAGGTAGGTTTATTATTGCCTTCAACGATAACGCAGATAGCAAAGCAGATATTACTCCTATTCAACTGAGTGATGCCCACAACCAATACCAATTCTTGAGTGATGAGTGCATGAGAAAAATCATGGTCAGTCATCGAATCACATCTCCTATGCTTCTTGGGATAAAAGATACATCGGGATTGGGTAACAATGCGGACGAGATTAAGACGGCATCTACTTTGTTTGATAACACGGTAATCCGACCTTTCCAAAATCTGATTATCTCAGCAGTAAAGAAGGTATTGATTGCAAACAAAACTCCCGTAGATTTATACTTTAAGACACTTCAACCTCTTGAGTTCACCGATTTAAGTGGAAAGAATGTGGATAGTACAACCCAAGAAAAGGAGTACGGATTTAGCGTACAAATGAGTGCGGTAAGTTCAGTAGATGGGATGCCGTTGTATTCAACACCCGAGGAAGCAATAGCAAAAGCAAGTAGTATGGGATGCAAAGGTTACCACGCTCACAATACTGCAGAAGGTAAGACCCTCTATATGCCTTGCGAAGACCACAACCAAACAGTTAACCTTGCCGATTCATATACCGACTATCCACAAGGTGCATCTAGTAACGCTAAAAGGGCATTAGAATGGGTAGAAAAACATGGGTGGGGTTCTTGCGGTGAAGCAACGGGAAAACGTCGTGCTTCGCAATTAGCAAACAAAGAACCGATTTCGAGGGATACTATCGCTAGAATGGCATCGTTCAAGAGACATCAGCAACACAAGGATGTGCCGTATTCTGAAGGGTGTGGTGGATTGATGTGGGATGCTTGGGGAGGAGATGCAGGTATAAATTGGGCGATTAGAAAACTCGAAGAAATAGATAAGGAGAACCTAATGCTTAAGGAACCTTGTTGGGATGGTTATGAACAAATCGGATGGAAAGAAAAAGACGGAAAAAGAGTTCCTAATTGTGTACCAATAGAGCAGTCAGTACAACTCGCTGAATTGACCGACGAGGTTGAATCTGAATGGTTAGAATTCTTGGAAGATAAAGGTGAGATAATAAACGAAGACGAGTGGGAGTTAATTGAAGAAGTAGAGGCTGACCCCGAAGAACCAATGCCTACCGAGTTGACCGCCCGTTATTCATCACCCGACAAGAAGTCGAAAGACGATAGAGGTATCTACAAGATTAGGTACAGATATGGTCCTAATAAACTCAAAGAAAACAGTAGGCACTTCTGTAAGCAGATGATTGCATCAAGGAAGAAAGGAGTTGTGTACAGAAGGGAGGATATCGACATCATGTCTAGGAACGGAGTAAACTCAGATTTTGCACCTAAAGGCAAGGCGAGTTACTCAATATGGAAATTCAAAGGAGGAGTGTATTGCCACCATGCTTGGTATCGTTTGACGTATAGACGTAAGAGCGAAGCAGGGCGAGGTAGTATGGTTAAACCTTTGACACCTTCAGAAAAGTCAAGTGGGCGTAGAGATATGGACAACTACAATCCCGTACCAAACTCCGAAGCAAACAGAGATGGAGTACCATTTAGCCCACCAAGTTGGGACACGGCAAAAACTCGTCCTATAGATATGCCAAGTAAAGGAAAATTACAATGATAGCAAACGACTCAGTATTACTCGTTACCAAAGACGACATCTACAAGTATACTTCTGTTAGCGGAAACGTAGATGTAGACAAGATTAGCCCCTTCATCAAAGTGGCACAAGATATCGAAGTTCAGACGGTTTTAGGGACTGCACTATATCAAAGGTTACTAACCGACGTAAGGGCAAGCACATTAGCAGGAGATTACGAAGTATTGCTTTCTCAATATGTTCAACCTATGCTACTTCATTATGCGGTTGCTGACTTGATGCAATTTCATGGATACGAGATTAGCAATGCAGGGATAGTTCGAAATAGTCCCGAGAACACTATCTTGCCCGATAAGAACGAGATAGACACCATCGTAAGTAGGCAAAGGAAAATAGCCGAGACGTACCGAGTAAGGTTAATAGATTACCTAACTTACTATCCTAACTTGTTTGTTGAATACACCGCTAATCAAAACAACGGACAGTACCCTTCAACAGACCCATCTAATTATGTTAGTTTTAACCTATGAAAAAAGCATACCAACCAAAAGAAAAATATGTGGTTAAACTCACCAAGTATTATACTAAAATAGTTACCAATGAAAGCAAGGAAAATCGAAGCGGTTCAGTTCCTACGAATCGACAAAAGAAGAAACCGTAAGAATCTCAAATACCATATCCTAGTCGACGAGTCAAAGCATACCCTTGGCGTAGATGTATTATTCAACATAAAGGATATGCCTAAAAACTCCCTAGTGGTAGCGTATCGTTCTACCGTGAGCAAGGAGATGCTAAAAAACGTAGTCACCACGTACCTTGAGAAATTGAAATTGCACTTAGATTATGAGATACCTGCTGACGTTACTGATACTGACTCTGACTAGTTGCTCGGCAAGGTGGCATCTAAACCAAGCGATTAAGAAAGACCCTACCATTGTTGATACGGGTATCGTCTACAACTTTGACACTACCATAGTTACAGATAGCATAGTTATCCAAGATACGTTAGTGACCAAAGAAATAGACACCTTAACTATCCACGATATTGAAAATAAGGTTACTACGCAGATAATTCGCATTAGCGACACGCTTTTGGTTACAACCATAGTTGCACCCGATACGATTGAGATAATCAAGCAGATGCGAAGCAAACCACGGATAATCAAAAATCAACGCATTCCTTGGTATAAAAATCTGTTCTTTTGGATTTCAGCCGTTCTATTAGTATTACTATCATGGGTAATTGGAAGAAGATAATACCATCAAGGTCAGCACCAAAGAAAAAAGACCGTGGTTGTTTGTGCAAAGATAGGAACACCTATTCTAAGAAGTGTTGTGATGGGTCACTTTGGGCACAAGGAATTGGAAGGATAACGGCACTAGTCTTAGAAGATTTGTTATTGAATTTATACCCTAATTCAGCAGCAGCGTATTCTTTACGCAAATTGGATAAAAACTATGAAGGCAGTGCTATCGAGGTAAGGAGAGAATTAGATAACACAACGCTAGATATAGATTTTGTAAATGAGGATTTAAATGTTACAAAACTTGAAAATTTTTGCAGTGGAACTAACGGCTTTGTCACAACATGGTACGACCAATCGGGAAATGGCAATGATGCAACGCAAACGACTGCAAGTAGCCAACCAAAAATTTACGATAGTATAAGTGGGGTAATTGAGGAGAATGGGAAACCTGCGGTAAAGTTTGATGGAACTGATGATTTTTTATCAAATACTTTCCCTTCAATTATATCTCAACCAACATATTGGTTTGTAACACACAACTTTCACGCAACACCAAGTGCTTTTGATGGGGTAATTGGTAACCTTAGCACATCCCCCGAACATAGATTGATATTAGATGCTTCTTTAATTTATTCTTTACAAGCGGGGGGTGTAGTAAAGTATAATAGTTACCAAACCTCTCAATCGTTAATTAATTATAAAATAGACCAATCAGACGAAAGATTTTATTTAAATGGTTTGGAACAAACTATATCGAGTGGTACTACTATTGGTTCAGATAAATTAGAAAGCATAGTTCTTGGGTCAATTTTTGAAACATCTGGGTTTTCACCTATTCAATTTCAAGAAATAGTTTTATACCCTTCCGACCAATCCTCAAACCGAAGTGGAATTGAAACAAACATAAACAACTTTTACTCTATCTACTAATGCAAGGATATAAATACAATACCGAACAAGAAGCGATTACCGCAAGGCAACAAGCGGCAGATTATAAAGGCTATCCAATTAGACCTAATGATGTTACTATTTATTGGGTCAATTATTCCTATTCAGAACTTGATGGCTTTTGGTACATTCGATATGTAGATGGATTAGAGGAGGTATTAGGTCAGCCTATTGATATAACAATTACACCACACGAGGAAATATGAAGACATTCTTTGACGAAATAGGAATTAACATAATGCAGTCAGTAGCAGGGCTATTTGGCTCACTTTTGTTTCTTGGCAAGGAGGGAGCAAAGAACATTAAGCAATCCTTGTTTGCAATAATCACGGGAACGGCATCGGCTAATTATCTGACTCCCGTTGTGATTGAATTTACCAAGATTGAGAATACCAAGTATGAGAATGGTATCGCTTTTATTCTTGGGTTTTTAGGACTCAAAGGAGTAGAAGCAATCAGTAAGAAATTCTTTAAAGAAAAAGTACAAGATGGAACTACTACAAGCAATAAATGAAATCGCTAACCTATTGGTATGCGGAAAC
>Ga0208898_1000346_pt1 | contig 36120 bp, 56 predicted proteins | sample VirMetDEL_Mar_4_FD_184513 | JGI IMG/M metagenome (GOLD analysis project Ga0208898, IMG submission 184513) | Aqueous microbial communities from the Delaware River and Bay under freshwater to marine salinity gradient to study organic matter... | ecosystem: Environmental > Aquatic > Marine >... | reverse complement strand
CCGTCTTTCTTAATAAAAGCGAAGTTAGTTACTCCGTTCGCTAATTCGTTTCTTAAATCTTGTACTTTCATAATATTCGTTTTTGTTATTCGTTTCTACGAAGATACAGTATAGTGTTCTTAAATCCTAACTTTTTAACAGAAAAAAAGCGAATTATTTCTAACTCGCTAATTCTTAGGTAAATAAATTTTACGTTATCTTAATATAAATCGTCTAACCAGGACTTAGTTCCTACTAAATCGAAGTAAGCTCTCATCATAATCGTATCGGCTATATCGGGAGAACGTCCTAATAGTATCTTTACGTTTTCCTTTCCCTCTACGGCTTTCTTTCCGTCCTTATCGAAGTCTTTCTGACGTATCATATCTAATTCTTCGGATAGCTCTCTTTTTAAAGTCTGGTCTTTAATAAATATCTCTCTATCCCTTACCTTATCGGATAGTTTAAAATAACACTGGCTTTTAAGATTAGCGAAGTTTTCTTTAACGCCGTCTACTTTTAGAGGAGAAGAGTTATTTACAAATCCTTTACAGCGTAGAATATCTACGACTCCACCTCCTACACCGTCTTCATCGGCTATAACTTTAGACATCGGTATTCTATTTTCCGTAGCTAACTTACGAACCGTAGAAGCGGTTACGTCTACTCCGGAAGAGTCTAGGGTAATAGTTTTCTCGAGTCTCCAGCCGTTCCATAAGGCTATAATAGTTTTATCCTTACCGTATCTAGCTACGTCGCAAGTAATATAACGCTCTCCTCCCTCTACGAAGTCGTTAGTAAATACGTCTAAAATATCCTCGTAGGCGAAAAGTTTAGCTAGATCGTCGGAGTAATCCCAGTTACCGTATAAAAGCCTCTGCTTACTCGCTTCGTCTAATTTACTTAGAGATTCGGCGTAACTCTTATGTAAGTGCTTATTATCCGTTAATAAAGCCTGAATAAATTTTCTATGCTCCGGTAACCTCCCTTCTCTATCCGGTTTAAAGAAAGATTCGTATACCCAACCTTTAGCAGGGTTACAAGTCATAAATAGTTTAGGAGTTAAATCGAAGTCCGTAAGCTTATAACGTATCCTCGACATTACTACGTTTTTAGCCTTCTCTACTACCTGATTACACTCATCGATAAAAGCTCCGGTAATTTCTAATGAACCGAGAGAATCAAAGTTAGGGTCTGACGGATAATGAAATAAATCCTTTAAGATAACCTGACTACCGTTATTAAAGGTTATAGTTTTCTCGTTAGCGTTATACCTAAACTCGTTAGTAACTCCTAATAAGGTAGCTACGTCGAAGAAAGAGTTAAGAGTAGTTTTCTTTAAAGCGTCTAACTTAGCACGACCGATAAGCCAGCGAGAGCCTTTATAGGTAAAACAGTTATGTATAATCCAGAGAACGCCGAAGAAGGACTTCCCTCCTCCGGCTGCACCTCCGTATAGTATCTCTACCGTATCCTTATCGGTTAAGTACTTATAAGCTAACCCTTGCTTTTTAGTTAGTTTAAGCTTCTCCATAAGTTCGAGTCCTTCTAAATTTACCGTACATATACCTAAAGGATGTAGTATATCTAATTTCGAACGGCATTAAGTTCGTCTTAGTCCTTAACTCTTTTCGCTTTCTTCGGTTTTCTTCTAATAGTTTACTCCTCATCGTCTTCGATTCCTATATTAATTTGTATTCTTTCTCCTTCGCTCGTTACGTCCTTTTTATCCGGTTCGTTAACTCCGGTAAGTTTAGCCATATCCGCAAGAGCTTTCCTCGCAACTTCTTTTTCGTCGTCCTTTAAGGCTTTCTTATAAAGAGCGAAAAGCCTAGCGTGATGACTCTCAAAGATCGCGTCTCTATCCTTAGAATACTTCTCTTTAATAATCTCTTTAGCTCTCGCCCAGTACTTATCCGACTGTCTCGACTCTATATTATAATTCTCTTTACAGTAGATTACCCACTCGGCTCTACTCGTATTATCTTCTAATAAAAGCTCTACCGCTTTATTAACTCTCTTTTCCGACTCCGTAGAGTCCGCTATTATTCTTCTATTATTATCACTTTTCATACTCTAATATACGTTTTATACGTCGAAAAGATAGACTTTCGGCTTGGTCTCGTCCTGAATCGTATCGAGATGCACCCAGGAGATAGGTTCTCCTCTAAAGTTTCTTTCTAATCTAATCTGACAAGGGAATAAATCCGCGTTATCTACTATCCATTCTCTAACTTCGGTAGAATCCATACCGGATACGTTAAAGTCGTAAGCCTTACCGAAACAGTGAGCCGAAAGATAAGCTTTTTTCTTAGCCTTAACTATAGGCTGGTTATTATGCCTTAATCCTCTCTGTTCTAAGTCTCCTCCGAACGCCCAATTATTAACGGTAATAGACTTCTTTAAGTTATGACGTATAATAAATAAACATTCTAACGTTAGAGGGTCTAAGAATCTCCACGCCGTATCTCCGAAGCGGTTAAATACCTCTCTATCTACTAACTCTTTAATAGAGAAATAATCTTTAATATCCTTACTCATAATATTAACTCCATTTCCCTCGAGGGCAAGAGAATATCTTAAACCTCGCTTTAACGTTAATAATACAACCGCAAGTAGGATACCTACCCTTAGTAGATTTACCTAAAGACCCGCAAGTATAGATAGGTCCATCTTGTCCTTTCGTAGCCGAGCAGTCTAAACAGATAGCCTTTCTCGTTTCGTAATCCGTAGCCGTTTCTATCCTCTTCGGTAATCCGTACTTAATTACGAGATCGTTAAGCATAGAGACGTAACAAGAGCTACAGGTACGGCTCGAATAATAAGAACTACTCTTTTTAAATATAGCTCTATGAATTTCTACTAACTCTTTTTTATCTACCGAGTTAATAGACCGGTAGGGATAACCTACCGAATCTAATAATTTTATAAATCTATCTTTCATAATTACTTTTTATACTTTTCGTTAATAATCATAGGAGTAGTATTCTTCCAAGATATAGCGTGGTGTATTCTCGGCGTATTCCTACTATTCATCATCGATACTTTAGCTCCCGACGGGTGCATTAATACGGTAGTAAACCCTTTACAATACGTTCCGAATTTTAAATACATATCCGTAATCCCTCCCTCTTGACTCTGCGTCTGTTTCTGATTTAATTGTACTGACGTAAAGGTAAAGAATAATTTACCTCGAGAGGATAAGGTAGTATAAGTATTTACGTCTTCGTTCATAGCTCCGATAAACTTAAAAGGACGTTTAGTAGAGCATATAAAAGAGTTCATAGCTTTACGCTTCATCTTAGTACCGGAGAAACCTCCTATATGATCTCCTCCCTGAGAGAAAGCGATAGTAGTAGTAGGAGTACTCTTATAGAAGTCTAAAAAACTATCGAAGACTCTGTCTAAATCTTTAACCTTTTTACCTTTCTCGTATCTTAATAAGAAGTCGGTATAGTCATCGTCTAACTCTACGAAGTACTCTATACCTAAATCTTTAGCTATTTCAAAACAAGCATTTCTTGCGTGAGTAATCGTCCTTCTCTCGTCGAAGTTATTACCCTCGTCTACCTCGTCCGCTAATCTCTTTTTATCGAATACCTTAACGGATTCTTCTCCGAAGTTCTCGATATATTTTCCTATCGTCTTATCCTCGTTATCTACTACGTAAAAGACTTTACCGGTATAACCGGACTTCTCTAAAGAAGTCTTAGTTATAACGTTATCCGGTCTTCCGTGAGTAAGGATAAAGACGCAAAAGTTATCTAAATTACTCTGCATTCTCCTCTAAGTATTGTTTTCTAATATCTTTAGAAAGTTTAATATAACCTAATTCTATAGCTTTCTCGAAATCTATAATAACTAGAGCGGACTTCTCCATAAGCTCCTGGACTTCTTTAGGAGCTTTAGCATAATAATCCGCGATCTTCTCGTAATTAAAGACCGTATGCCTTCTTGCAGCCTCGATAAGAAAAGCTTTCTCATCTTCCGTTACCTTAGAGGCGTTAATCTCGTTAATTAGTCTCCTCGTTTTAGAAGCGTCGTATAACTCTAACTCGTGAGGCTTTCTATACTTAGGTTCGTAAATAGGAGCACCTATCTTAGAAGTATATCTCTTTTCGTCTCCGCTTTCTTCGTTCCCGAATAATGTTACCTGTTTCATACTCTCTCTTTTCTTAATTCGTGTACTGCGTTTTCTATTACTTCCGTTATTCTCTCTAACTCCTCTTCGTTAGACATCGACTCTATAAGGTTTACTAACTTATCTCCTTCACGCTCCCAGCGTTTAAATAATAACTTAGCGTGTTGTTTAGTCTCTCCTTGTAAGAATCCCTTCTGCTGTGTAGTAGCTCTAAATAAAGCTATTAATATACTCCACTCGCTCATTATCTTAACTCTTTTTTTAGTTTCTCGGTAATATCCTTAACTGCTAGTTCTATTTTCTCGTCATACTCTATAGTATCATTAACGAATTTATTTCCGTGGATAAAGCTAGTCCTATCTCTATCGATAATATTACTTAAATACTTACCGAATACAGACCAATAAACGTACCTCTTATAGCATAAGTAGCTGATAATATGTCTAGCGATCGTTAGAGGGTGCTTTCTCTTCGGTCCAGCTAAAGAGTTAACCGTAACGTCAAAATAGTTAGCCGTTATATCTACTACTTTACTAACGTACTCCTCTACCTCTACGTCTATCTCGCATAAGCTTTTATCCGGAGAGTACTCTACACCTGGCTCGTAGTTTATAGAATGTACTAAAGTCTTACTAATATTAGGCTTAAAGTAGTTTGGTCCTTTTAATACCTTACCGTCCTCTCTTCTAATAGGTAACCCGTTATCTCCTAACTTACTCATATTACTTCTATGAATTTCGTCGAATACTGGTTCTATTTCTATTCCGTGTTCTACTGCAGCTCCTAAGACTAAGTAAAGCATATCCCCGATAGCGTCGGCTATCTCTACTATATTCTTAGACTTACAAGCGTCTCTATACTCTTCAAGCTCCTCTATAATTAACTTACCTCTTAATCCGTGGTTAGCTAACGTAGTAGGCTTTAAAGGTGCTGGATAACCGAACGCCTCGTTAAACTCTGTAATCTCTTTTCTTTTCATTTTCTATTCGTTATATGGTTTTAAATTATGTTTTCTTAATCCGTATCTAAGGTAAGATCTATCTTCTTCGCTAAATTCCTATCTAAAAAGTAGGAATATTTAATTATCTTCTCGTTATTTTCGAAGTCCGTCGTTACCGGAATCTTTAAAGGAGCCGGAGGAGTTTTTACGATAGACGTAATTAACTTAGAGATATTATAAAGGTATAAGCTACTTTCTACCGTTACGGCGTAAAGGAAGTCCTTTTTAAATATCTGACTTTTCTGATAGTTCTTATAGAGCTTATCAGCTAACATTAAATCCTTTCCGTAATCCTTTCTTACGTTCTTAATTTCTACGATATAGTTAGAGTCGTAAGCGTCGTAAGTAGCGTACTTGTCCTTATGAGGTCTAAGCTTTAACCCGAAAGAGTTTAATTTCTCTATAGTCTTAGCTTCGTTCATTACTTACCTCCTTTCCTAAATTCCAGAGAGTACCTCTAACCTGAATAAGATCGTTAAAACCTTTCTGTAACTTCTCGTTATCCGGTAGTTTCTTAATCTTTTCTTGATAGGATAGTAGTAAGTTCTCTACTATCTCTATCGATTCTAATAACTCTATATTCATCTTACCAAAGTTTAATAGTTATAGTATCTATCTCTTCCTCGTTAACGATTTCGATAGTATCTCCCTCTTCGTTAAATACTTCGATTTCTATTAAATGAGCGTCTAAGGTTAAACCGTCCTTAACTACGTGAGGTAGTCTAAGCTCGTAAACTAAGTCTAAATCTAAGTTATCTAAACTAACGTAAACGCTAATACTATTTTCTCCGTACTCCGAAGACTTTACCTCGTTAATAACCTGATTCTTAACCTGAGTTAATTCTAACTCCGAAAGAGTTAAATACTTCTTACCTATAAAATTAGGTCTTACGTAATACGCTCCTGCTGTTAATCCTTGATTTCTAAGCTTTTCCATAATATTCGTTTTTATTTCGTTTCTGTAAAGATACACTATTTAAGTTAATAAATCTATACTTTTTAACTAATTAATTAATAAAAAAGGGAGAAACTTTCGTAACTCCCTCTATACTAGGTAAATAATTTTTAACTAATTTTCTCTAAATAAAGCTTAAAGCTCTTTTTAGGTAAGTTTTCGTCCGGTTTTAGGATAATCTCCCTACAGTATTTAGGAGCGTCGTCTAAAATAAAACCTAACTCTTTTAAAGTATCCTCGAATATCTTAATAATGGTTATCGTATTACTAGGGTCGTGCCTACTATTAACCGCTAACTCTAATCTATATTTAACGATCTTACTCGGCGGATTCTCGCTTATAGCGTCTTTAAATATCTTAAACCAGGTATCCTTCTGTTTCTTCCTAATACTCCAGTGTCGGCTACCGTACCAGTCGTTAAGGCTTATAGGATTCTCTTTTATAAAGTATTCGTAAACCATTAAAATAAATGAGTTAACCTCGCTACCTGACCGTAACTCGGGTGATGTAAGAATCCCTCTACTGCCTTCGGTGCGTGTTGGAATCCGTTCCTATGATGCCAAGAGTCAGTACCGCTAGGACTTCTTAGTACTTCTACGTTTACGTTCATAAAGTCCTTAGAAACCTTATGATGTAAATGTTTAGTATAAATATAGTAGTGGTCAGAGTCTACCCAATACTCCTTAGCCTCGATACTCATTAACTGAGGTAACTTATCCGACTTAGCTCCGTCTCCGTGAGTAGTTCCTATTAAGTTTTTACCGTACTTATAATACTTCCTATGAGTTATAGAAACGTCGAAAGTAATATTCTTAGAGTTTCTAAACCAAGCCTCTATACCTTGAGCTAACATAAATCCTGCCATATAATCGTGGTTACTCGGGTCGTATATTACGTGTACGTCCGCTACGGCTCTACAAGTCTCTATAAGGTCTACTAATAGTTTAAAAGCCATTCGAAAAGCGTCGTACCACATTAAAGAAGCGTCCTGAGTCGTACCGCTCGTAGTAGTATTTTTAGGCGTATCTACGTGTAACATATCGTTACCTATATTAAATACAATCTTATCTATATTAAATCCGGTAGACTTATCTAAAAGTCCTTTAATACCCTCTTTAGCTCTCTGCTCGGCTATTAAATGGTTGTAAGGGTCGCCCGTCTCGTAAACGCTCGATAGTTTTCCTAAGTGTAAATCCGCTAACCCGATAAATAGTAAATGAGCGTCCTTACTCGCTTTTCTTTTAATCTTCGGATACTTAGGAGCTATAGACTTAATATCTTCTAATATCTCCTCTTTAATCTCTTCTAAGGTCTTTCCGTCGTTCTTAGCGAACATCGAAAACTTTTCCGACTTATACCAATAGTGCTTAATATCCTTTAATTCGATTCCGGCTAAATCTGCCTCCTCTTTTAATAGGCTTTCTCTTTCGTTTTTTTCGTTCTTAAATTCCTTCCAGGCTTTAAACTCTTCGGAGTTCATTCTAACCTGATGAGGGTTTCTTTTTCTATAATCCGCTATAGCTTTTTTACTCGGCATTTTTATTTTTTTTAATTCTCGCTTAATATACTAACTTTAAACTAAATAGAGTCGTAAAGTACTTCTTTAATCTCGTTTAACTCTTTCTCGAGTAGTCGATTCTTTCGAAGAGTAGAGGTTAAAGCCGCATCTCTACGAGCGTCTTCTATCTCTAACTTATGAAGTTTATGTTCCTTCATTTCTAAAGTATTCTGTAAGGTCATTAAGTGAATCCTTACGTTTCTTAGTTCGGCTAAAGTTTTCTTAGTTACCTCATCTTTATTCGTTCTAGCGTCCAATTTAGTTATAAGGGTTCCTAGAACTCCGTAGCTGTATAGTGTGTTTCCTTCTAAGCTCATAATCTAAAACGGTGTATCTTCTAATAATTCCTCTTCGGATTCTTTTCTATTAAATCCTTTATTACTATAAAAACTATCCTCTACTTCTTTCTTATTAAAGTCTATATCCTCCTGCTTTCCGGCTCTATCTTTAAGTTTAGTACGATCGGCGTAAACGTCTACCCCGTCCCACTCTTTATAATAGTAAGCGTTCATTTCTTTGTTATAGAAGAAGGTATAGTCTCCTTTCTTAGAAGCTCCTTTAGGCTTTTCTTTAGCTATCCTTATTATAACCTCGTTAGCCTCGTAAGTTCCCTGACCGTTATCTCTACTAACCCCGTAAGGAGGTCGCCAGACTATAATCATCTGCTCTCCTTTTCTGAACCACGCCTGACCTCCGGAAAACTCTCGAGGAGTAGGAATAGGACAGAACCTCTTCCCTTCTTTCTCGATTATAGGCTGGTCTCTAACGTGAGTAATTAAACAGTTATGCCTACCGGTCTTCCTCGCGTTACGTCTACACTTACCTAAAAGCTCTTCGATATAAATATCCTGACGACTAGTAAAGTCGTGTTTAATCTCGTTAAAAGGGTCGATAGTAGTAGTATTAAACTTAATATCTAACTCTTCCTCTACTTCGTCTACCATTTTATAGTAATCGTCTAAGGTCATAGTATCGTCTTTAGGGTCTATAACTACGAAGTGTTCTCCTATAAAGTACTCCGCCTGAGACTTATCTACTTCCGTCATCTTAACCTTATCCGAACCGAAGTAAGGTTTATTTACGTACTTATGACAAAGCTCGGCGAATACCTCGTGTACTTCTCCCGTCTCCGGAGTAAATATTATATGCTTATCTCCGTAAATACAAGATAAATTAACGAGTATCTCTAACCACCACTCCGATTTACCCGAAGCCGGAGCACCGGCGATATAAGTAGTACACCCTTTTTTAATAGACATTCCGCATCTTTCGAAATCGAATCCGATCTCTTTACCTCTCGTTAAACCTTTTTCCCTAAGTTTAAAAAGCTCCTTACTAACGTCCTGAATCTGATAATAATGTTTTGGTTTACTCATAGCTTAAAAGTGTTCATTAAATCCGGTAGAGTAAGATTTATTCTCTATAATTTTAACATCGTTCTTTTTTACTTCGGAGTCTCTTCTAAGCCAGTTAAGGATAGTAAGATAAAGGCTCTTTACTTTAGAGTTATTCTTCCAGCCTTCTACTTTAGCTATGTAATGGTCTATAGTAGCCGAGTCGTAATGCTTTAATAGTTTCTTATAGTCTATCATCGATAATACGAGATTACCGCTCTCGTAATAGTTAGACGGGTCTTCTACTTCTTCTTTAAGAGGTACTCTTTCCATATAAGAATATTTCTCTATAAGGACTTTAAAAGAATCATCTACCTTACTCTTATCTAATAGGTCTAAACCGGCTCTAACGCTCTTAGGAAGCTCGTTAAAAGTCTCTATAGCGGACTTCTTCATATTCGTATTATACTTCTGGTGCTTCATATAGTTAACTAAGATAATATAGTTATCTACGTGTTTAACCTTACCTAATCTCTCGAATACTTCTAAAGCGTCTTTAATACACTCTAAGCTTAGTCCGGTTTCGAAGGCCATTTTTCTTTTAGAAGCTTCGTAGATACCGAGCATATTAGTCTTTTCGTTAGTAATTAAGTAAAGAAATAATAGTTTATACTCCGGAGCTATATCCTCGATAAATGGGTCGCTCCAGAAAGCTGTGCTTACGCTTCGTTTTTTACTCATAGGTTTCTTTTTTAAAAATGTGTTTGTAAAATAAGCTAAAAAAGGTATTCCAAGCTAATCCTAAGATAAGCAAATCGATATACCAAGTTATAATAGGTTCATATAATACGATCGCTAAAGATAGAAGTACTATAGTAGTACTCTTAAAAAAGTGAAAAGCGTCCGTAAACCATACCGGCGTATTAGTTCTTCCCTGTTTTACGTCTCCGTTTACGTACTTATTCCTCCAGGATACTTGACCATTCCACCATTTAGCTCCGAATAAATCGTTATTAAAAATAGAGCGGTAGAAATGGAATTGAGTTACGTCCATTACCGCGTTAGATATAGAGGCTAATATTAATAATATTATAGAAATCATTACTTAAATAATTCTTTAATAACGTTAACGATTCCGGCTATCGTAAATATTACTACGTAAAAAGCGATAAGAATAGCCATTACTACCATTACGGGATAAGTCCACGTAAACCAATTAGAAAGGATTCCAGTTAAAAACATAATAAACCCGTAAGTAAATAACTGAGTTAGAATATTCTTTCTAAATCTTTCAAATAATTTTTCCATTTCGTTTTAAATTAAGAGGAGCGTTTCCACTCCTCTATAATTATTAAATCTAATTCCTTAACTAAGTACTTAAAAAGGTAAGTCATTACTTTCCTCTTCTACCGAGTTAGACTTCTGTCCTTCCGGTTTCCAGGTGTTAACCGATACCGCGTGAGTCTTTCCGTAGTCGTCCGCTCCGTTTCTCTTCTTAGAGATAGTTAGGTTAATGTACTTTTTCCCCTTGTACTCGTTAACGTGTTCCTGAGGTAAATCCGATAAGCAGATTGAAAAGTTAATAAATCCGTACTGCTCGTTTTCTTTTCCGTTTCCTACGAAAATCTTTTGGTCTTGTGCCATTTTATAAAAATTTAATTGTTTACTAAATAAATGCTGTTACTACTTCTAAGTGGTTTCTAATCTCTATAACTCTCTTTCTAATCTCCTCTATTACGTCTTCGTCTCTTTCTATATCGAATACCTTAATACGATACTTCGGGTCGATCTCGTCGTAATTATGAACCTCTCCGAACTTAACTAAGTTCTCCGGAGTATTCATTAAAGTATAGATAAGTTTAGCTTTCTTTTTACCCGTTAAAGCCATATAACACTGTAACTGGTAAAAGTAATCCTTATTCGGAATCTCTTTCTCTAATAAAGGAAAAGTAAAACAGTCCCAAGAGTTCTTCATATCGATTACCGTATCCTTAGTAATAACGTCAGGAGTACCTCGCATAAAGTCGTCTTCGAAAGTCTCCTCGTTTTTCTTAATCCCTTTAAGCTTTAAATGTTCCGCTATAAAGTCGATAGAAGCCTCCTCTACGTCGTTTCCTTTAGATAAATACTTAGACGTAATCTCTTTTCTATATCCGTAAATCTCGGTCTTAATCCATTCGTCGATATAAGAGAGAGCCGTTTTAGAAAGCTCTCCCTTTTTACGAGCGTTAGTCATTATCTTACCTGATGCGGACGGTCTAATTTTAAACTCTTTCATTATTCCGCAGATAATTTAATTAACTCCTCCTCTACTTCCTTAGATACTTCGTACTTAGCCTTTACTTGCTCCATAGAGTATCCCGACTTAAGTCCTACTATAACGTTCTTCCACGTCTTATGAGTAGAATCTAATACCTCTTTCTTCTTAGGAGTAGGTTTCTTAGCCGGAGCTTTTTTAGGAGCCTTATTCTGCTCTCCCGAAGCGTCGGTATCTTTATCTGTCACAAGCCCTAAGATTGCACTTAAAGAGTATCTGCGGTAGTAAGTGATAGCCGAACCCATTACCTGAAACTCGTTCATACCTTTTAAAGATACATCGTTAGGTATAACCATAGTACTCGATAGACTCTCTCCACTTTCCGCGTGAAAAATTACCGTTTCGATAGTAGAAGCTCCTAACTCGTTATTACCTAATAACTGGCTAAATCCTAATCCGTTCTCTTTTAAAATCGGATTAATTACTTCGAAGATCGCCGGTAAGTCTGCGTAGGTATAACCGTAACCGCTCGTACCTTTGTGAATTACCGGTACGTTCTGCTGAAAATTAGCTAATGCCTTAAATAAATTCGTCTTTTCCATAGTGTTTATTTTATTCTGTTTATTAAAAGTAAGTAAATAATTACTTTAACTTCCGCAACCGATGCAAGTAATAGGTTCCGGTATCGCTTTATTATATTCTTCGCCATTATCGTAAGCTTCTAAATGTTTCTTTAATTCGTATTTAATAGTACTTTTTTCGATAGGAGTAGTAGCCTCCTCTAACTGCTTCTCGTAGCTCTTAACGATCTCTTCTCTTGTCATCTTCTTTATTATTTAAATTTAAAACTTTAATTCTCCAGAACGTATCGTTAAACCTTTTAGCCGTATGGCTATCCGTCCACTCTTTATGCGTTCTATAACCTCCAGGATAAGTACTCGACTTAATTCCTGGAGCTAATCCCTTAATAGTATTCCTTTTCATTATCTTACGTGCTTTAATTGTTCCTTAATCTGCTTAGTTACCTTTAACTCGAACTCGTCTTCGTTTTTATCTATTACTAAGATATTAGTAGGCTCGATAGTTCCGTGAAACTCGCTAATAGTATAATCGTCGTAATCGTGCCAACCAGCGTTAGAGTGGTGAATATCTCCGTAAACCTCTACCGTAATAACAAAAGTAAAGTTTTCTGATTCAAGCTCTAATTCTTGGTGGTCGTCTCCTTCTTCGAAGTCTTGGATTATAGTATCGTAGTCTAATTCTAACTCTAATACTTCTTGCTTCGCTAATTCTAATGATGTCATATTCGTTTTCTTTATTCGTTATCGTTAGTACGAAGATACATAATCTAGTTAATAACTTCCTAATTTTTAACTAACTTTTTTTAAAGAAATTTTAGTTTTCCTTATTTAACGGTACTTATAGAGGCGAAAAAAGGAGAGCCTAAACCCTCCTTAATTCAACAAACCAAAACAAAAACACTATGAAAAAAACGAAAAAAGGTTTAATTTCTTAATCAGCTCTTTAGCCGTATCTATATCTAATTTTCCGAAAATTACCGCTAATACGATAACTCCCATAATCCCGTATCCAAAAAGTCTAGCGTAATCTATACTACCTTTAGGAGAGTGAGCCTCGTCCGTCTCTAAAGACTTCTTAACCTCTTCCGTAATCCCTCCTACTAACGGAACGGCTTTAAGTCCTCCTAAAGCGATTCCTTTTAATATGCTTTTAAGCTTTCTCATATATCTAATTTAGTTATTTAACGTCTAAGATACGATTATCTATTATAAAAAAGTACGGTCTAAATCCTCATCGGAATATACGTAAGCCTCCCCCTCGTATAAAAGAGAGTTAGTTAACGTATAATCTAAGTTACTCGAGCTAACCTGGTCGTATAGATAAAGACTATAGCTACCGGTATCGACTTTTAAAGTAGCGTTTAAAGGGTCGTCCGCTCCTGTTCTACCTGGTTCTATTAGAGATAGACTAATAAAAGGACATACGACCGGAGAACGATCTAAAAAGATAAACTCTTTAGCCGTAATCTTATTAACTAACCTTACTAAGTAATAAGGAGAGGTTAAAGAACTACTCTTATAGAATACTAAATCGTTAGTAGCGTCTTGTATTATCGTCATTAATAATTTCTTAAATCGATTTCTAAAAAAAGGAATTTAAAATCTATAGAAAACTTCCACTTATTAAAGTGAGTTTTTAACGTCGGTATAACCTTTATAATAGGCTTTAATTTAATATCGAAAATCATAATCTTGTTCCCGTTGCTATTGCGTTAAAAGTACTTAATCCCGCTAAGTCATCTTGTACTCTAAAAATTAATCTATCTAAACTACCTTTCCTTAATCTTAAGCCCCAAGGAAAACCGTATATTTCCCTCATATCAATATTAGGAAAGTAACTTTTTTCCGCTCCACCTCCAGAAACATCTGCTAAAAACGCCTCCGTACCAGTACCAATGGCAGCAGTATCGGAAGCAATTCTTATAAACTCTTTATTAGTCTTTATTCCTTCGTGAAGTTCGTATAAAGGCTCTTGCTGTGTGTCCCAATACCAAGCTACCCCATTAGTTAAAGAGGATAAAGAACCGAACTTATTTAAAGCCGGTGTTCCTCCGTCTCCAATTTCACAAGTAATATACTTAATAAATATATCGTACTCGGAACTTGCATTAACTGAAAAGTCAACGAAATTAGTAGAACCATTAACAGCCATAAGATTAGAACCAGTAGCCTTACCATTATCGGTAAAATACTGTCTAAAAGGAATAGCGATAATATCCCCGTCAGTAGGAGGGTACTGCCTATCTACCGTATAGATATTACCAAACCTATCTACATTTAGACTATCTCCGTTTTCGTTTTTTATCCAAGCCTTTATCGACATAATTAATCTCTAAAGAATCCAGTGAAACCAGCGTAAACATCGGCAGTACCATATCCCGCAATATCAATACCAATAGCAATAGAACTATTCTTAGGTAAAGTCAAGAATATAGTACCAAAAGCTCTACCTGAACCTTGTAATTGATATAAAACAGGCGAACCTACTCCCGTAACAGTTTTACCCGTTCCACTTGCTTGATAAGCAATTACATCTTCGAAAGTTTCAGAACTTCCTCCGTTTCTATTTACAATTGTTGCAGCGTTAGCATCAGAAATTAATGTTCCACCAGTAGGATTAAACCAAGCCTTTAAAATAGGGTTTCCTGTTGGAGTTCCTCCGCTTAGATTCTCAATTCCCCAAAACCAAGCTTCAATTGCTAAGTCTTTCTCGTTAGTGTTTTTTAGGTACAATATACCGTTATCACCTGCACTTGTAATACTTCTAATGTACTCAGTATTTACGTTAAACGCTCTACCGTCAGCAGAACTTTCTTCATAACGAGTTAAAGACGTTGAAGAAGTTAATAACCTTCCGTTTGAGTCTACTTTTGCTTTATCTCCGTTTAAAGGATTTCCAATATAAACTTCCATTTTATGATAAAATTAATTTTAATAATCTATTTGTCTCTATCTGTAGCTCTATTAAAGAGTCTAGTTTCTTATGAGTTAATCTAGTATTTAAGTCTAACTCGGTCGTATCCGTAGCGTTAGTTACCGTTACGCTAACGTCCGTAGAATAACCGTTTAAGATACTTAATAAGTTATCTAACGAAGTAGAAGAAGGAGATGTTATCTCCGAATATTTTAAAGACTCCTTTACGTATCCGTTAACGTTAATAGCTAAAGTTACCCCGTTATGAGAGTAACTAACGTCGTCTAAGTTATAATAACTCGTTCCGTTATTTACTATTTTAAGCTTATTCCCTTCCTGACTTAGTACCGCCATTATATCTCTTTAAATCCGTCGTTATCTCTTCTATAATAGTCTAAGTGGTCCTCGTCGTCCGTAATTATTCCGGAGTTACCGTAACCGTCGAAAGCGAGGTTAGTACAGCAAGAGTCAGAATCTCTAAATAGAGGGTAGTCGTTCTCGTTATCTCTTAAATAACAGATTAACTGGTCTATTAAATACTCCGCGTTCTTCTTAGCTAAGTTCTTTCTAATCTCTAACGATCTACTATCGATAGAAGTAGCCTCGTCCGTACTTTTAGACTGAATACCCGTAGGACTTACCTTAGAATGTAAATAAGGGTATACGGTATAAGCTACCCACCAAGCTAAACCGCTCTTAACACCTCTAAAAAGTCCGTCATTACCGTTTAATAAGGTAGTATTTAAAGCCGTTAAGGTATTAGTCTTAACCTGAGTTAAAATCTCCTCGTAAAGCTTTTCACCTAAAGCCGTCCTTACGTATAAATCCTGAGCCATGGTTATAGCAAAGGATAAACTACTACTCTGAACGTTATTAGATATATCGGTCCAATTCTTAACCTCTTGCTCCGTTATTAATTTTGTCTCTGCTAGGCTCATTATAACATACTTTTAACTAGTTCTTGAATATTAGTGTTAATAGAATTAACATAAGTCTTTAACTCGTTAATTTCTATATGTAGTTGGTCGAACTGAATTTTACTAAGCTCTTCTAACCTCTCTACTTGTGTCGAAGTCTTATTATCAACTAGTTCTAATCTGTTTTCTAATTTAGATAGCTCAATCTGCATAATCTCCACCTTTCTCTCTTGCTCTTTAATACCATTATGAATACTCTTAAAGAAGTAAGCAACGACTGCACCCCCTCCAGTTACCATATACTTAAATAAGCTATCTAGGTCCAACATAATTCTATAAGGTACTACTCCTCTACTTTTAAATTAGTTTCCTCTTCGTTTTTAATCTCATTAAATAGTCTTGTTTTTAAGTCGATTATTTCTAATAATTGGTTTTCGTCTAACGCTAATTCTTTTCTAGCTATCGCAAAAATTACCTCTAAGTTTTTTAAGTCGTTTTCGTTCATTATAAAATTATTTCTGTTTTAATTACTATACTATTAAATATACTAATTATTAAGCACTTGTTACTGCCTAAGAGTTATACTATTTTATAATACTCTTTAATACCGTCTAATAATTGTTCCTTATTAAATAAGCCATTCTCTAAAGCATAAATAGTACGCTCATAGGCTTGAGTTCTACCCATTACAGGAGTAACTCCGTCCTCCTCAAAAACAAGGTTTCCTGAATCGTCTTTTTCTTGCATTTGCGTCCCGTCAAAATGCTTGTGTTCTTTTCCTCTTACGATTTGATACCCTGATGTTTTATCTTCTACAACTACCCCGCTCGTAGCGTTGTATAATTGCTCTCTAAGATGAACAACTATTTTAGGTTCTATTACCTCTTGTCTTGGTACTTGAATTACCGGAGTATCAACAACCAATCTTTTATTTAGTCCAGTATCAGAATCAATACCTAATTCAATTGTCCAATCTTCTGTTATTACTATTGCCATTTTTTATCGTTTAAAAGTTTATAAATCATAGTTTCCGTTAGCGTCAGGTGCGCTTGTTAATGATACTGTTACATTTGCGTTTATTGACGTTGTCGCGCCTTTGAATCCGCAATTACCAACCGCTATCGTTTTAGCAGAACTAGCATATAAGCCATTTGCACTCGCATTGAATACTTTAAACATACAATTAGCGAAACTGATATTTCCAGTTGAATTACTTATTTCAACAGCATAACCAGTTGCATCATCGTAACGAGATTCAAAAGTACAATTTACAAAATCAATATCTTGACCAGCAGTATCGCAAGTAATAGTCGCTACTTGGTCGCCTACACTAATAAAGTCAGTTGAAGTAATTGAATGGTCTCTAGTTAATTCTCCTGTATAAGTTAACGCTTGACCACTACCTCTGTTAAGTACATAACCGCTATGAATATCAACTGTACCTGAAATTTCTATTGTCTGACTAGCACCGTTATTAATAGCGGTAAAATTAGAAAGCGTAACGCTAACTGGTAATACTCTTAACGCACTTCCACTTGTTGCTACTGCTGTGAAATTGCTTAATCTTTTACTGTACGATGTATTAGAGCTGTTAACCATATATATACAATCTCCAGTTGTTGATTGTGCGTAAAAATTAGATAACACACCATCAAAATCATCAGCAAACTCAATAGCATTACCCGATGTTGAATAAGCTGAAAAATGACTTAAATTTGAGGTGCTTTTTACATAAATAGAATCACCAGTTGATAAATTGTAAGCGGTAAAATGACTAGCTTCAACGTTACCCCTAGAATACAATGCTATATTTGCACTATTACCTATCGCTGTAAAGTTCCTAACTTTGAATGGATAAGTACTATTAATCCCTAGAATATCAATAGCGAAGCTAGTGTCAGATTGAAAAACACTACCTCCCCAATCATTAATGCTTGTCATATAATTAGCAACACTACCCATTCTGAAATCAGCACAAACACCTCCGTCATTGTACCATATCATTTTGTTCATTGATACACCACCGTAATGACCAGCAGAATCGCACAATATAGACCTACTAGCAGTAGTTCCGCTCGTTCTTATTACTTGACCATTAACAAATGATAATTGGCGATTTGAAGCTGTTGAGCCATCTATAAAAACATCAAAACAGTAACTTCCGTCAGCTTCATTATTAACCACTCTAAAACCGTTGAAGTCAATAGTTAAACTTTCAAAATCATAGCCTAACCCAGTACCTGAACCAGTACTTTTAATTGAAATAGCACTTGTAATAGTGATGTCAGAACATAACCTAACTACGTTATTACTTCCACTTGTCTTACACGTTTCTAAGGCACTTTGTAAATCAGTAAAATAGGTAGGTATACCCGAATCAGCGTCAGTAATAACCTCAATAACACCATAACCAGCAGATAAAGCAACCCAATTCGCACCATCGTATCTGTATAAAGCTTCTAAATCGGTATTAAACACAAGTAAATTAGTAGCTGGCGTACTAATCGCATTCATTTGAGCCGTAGTAACTCTTGGAATTAATAAGCCTTTATCTGTTGCAGAAACTTCAAGTTGTGATGAATTATCGGGCGTTGCAGTACCAATACCGAGCTCTCCGTTAGTAAAACCTTGTTTGAACGTGTTTAAGTTAACTGAATGATTAGCGTCATTAGTTAAGTCTGTATTAGCTATATTGGTATCACTACCCCCACCTCCCGAAGTAGTTAAGTCTATAGTCTCTATCCCTCCGTCGTTAGTCTCGGTAATAGTTACCGAACCGTCAGAGCTAATAAGCTTATCTATTAAGTACTGAGCTTGAGCGTCGTTATCAGAAACTTTTACCTTAAAAGTACTCTGCGCTCCTTCTAAAAATATTCCTAAATCTAAAGCCATTAGTCTACTATATTATCGTTATTACTCTCGCTTAATACCGGAGTACCCTCTAATTCGTCTTTACCTAATACGTCTCTTCTAATCTCTTCTAAGGACATAGTACGTAACATAAGCTCCTCCGAAGCTAATATATCGATAGGTTTAAGAGGCTTAATTTTAGTTTTAACGTTAATACCGTTACGCTCTAAGACTTTATCTAAAGAGTCCTCTATAACCGTCTGCTGAGGTCTAATTACCGTATTCTGATAATACTCCATATTAGAACGCGTTAAACTATCCTCCGACTGTAGTCCGGTAGCTACCTTAATTCCGGCTAAAGCCATAGGCGTTCTATGAGCCATTACGATCTCCTCCGATACTTTACCGTTAAGTAGGGTAAACATTTCGTGAGAATCGTTAACCGGTATAGATTCTACTAAGGTCTTCATATCCGGATTAGTAGACCAAGTTACTACTACCTTACCGGCGTTCTCCGAACCGCTAAACTTATTATTAATAGACTTCTCTACTTTTCTACGCTTTTCTCCGTCGCTAAGGTCTTCGAATAAATGAATATGCATAGACCCTACCATACCGTTATCTAAGTTATTCTTATGAAACTCTGCTATCTGATTACTAATCTCGATATAGTTTAACGCTCCTAAGTAATTAGGCTCCGCGTAAAATAACTTTCCTGGAGAGTAACTCATACCGTTAATAAGTTCTCCTCTCTCTCTTACTAAAGCTCTATCGGAAGAATACCAAGAAGCGATAGGCTTAGGTTCGTAAATAGCGTCCTCAGGTTTAAAAGAGTTACGCTTAGTAGCAAACTTCCAATCTGGTGTATAGTAGTATTTTTCTACTTCTCCATTTTCGTTCATTTTACCCGAACGGATATAAGAGAAGTCTACGTTACGTAAATAAGCTACGTTACCCGATCTTTCGAACTTAGACTGCCAGTAAAAACCGTTAAAGTAAGCCATATCTACGGAAGTCTTTCTTAAAAAGTCTTTATCTAACCCTTCTAAGAATCTTTCCGCTAAAGCTACCTGACTATCCTCTCCTTCGAAAGAGAACCCCTCTCCGGCGATAAATTTAGACTTAGTCTCTAATAACGCTCTATGAATAGAGCAATTATCCGCTAAATCTATTAGATAGTTAGGGAATAAATTATCCTTACCGAAGTAAATATAATCTTTCTTTCTATTCCTCCTTACGTCTACGTCCGGAGTAACAGATTTAGTCGTTAGATTAACAAAAAAAACGTTACTTTTTTCTAAGTTTTCTTCCATATCTATTTAAAATAAGTTTTTTATCTAAAAATTAATTTTACGTAAGTTAAAAACGTCCTCCGTCTCTACTATCTCGTGATTAGGATAGTACGGGAATTTATCCCCTAATTTAAAGTTATTATACCTATCCTTAAATTCGTCTATCTTATCTAACCAATTTACCTTAGCCGCAGCGTTATCTAACTTACTATCTATATCCTTTCTAACCCAGGAGAAGTGGTGCATTAATACCTCGTCTTCTCTAAAAACGTAATAAGGAGAAAAGGGTTTAAAAGCGCAAGCAGGGTCTACTAATACCGGAGCTAAAGAACCGATATTAACGGAAGTAGAACAGATAAACGGCATATAATAAGTCTCTAAAGGCTCTAACCTTAAAGTAGGCTCTTTAAAGTAGGTTATCATTTTAGAGTAAGTCGTCTTTACTCCCGTAGTATCTACTAAGTTCTTAGCATATAATATCTCGTCCTCCTTGTAAAAGTGGTCCGTAGCCGATAGAAAGAAGTGAGTACAGTCACAAATACGAGCGAACTCTATTAACTTCTGATGTTTTCTCTTTTCGTTAGTCTTAGCGTCTACCGTCAAGTCAGGTTCGTAGTTTAAGTAAGTATAGTCCGGAAATCGTTCTATAAACTCTAAAACGTCTTTACACTCGTTACCGTAATTACTGGTAACCTGGTAAGCTATTATAATCTCGTCTACGTGGTCTTTAACCGAGTTAATAGCGTGTTCTAATAGTTCTACTCCATTAAATACGGTATAACATACGGCTAATCTCATTCTATCCCTAGCTCCTTTAGTTTACGCTCGTTTTCTCCTATAACTCTATTAACTCCTACTACTTTTTCGAATCCTTTAACATCTTTAGTAATAGAGGCTCCCATACCTACCATAGCTCCTCTACCTATAATTTTCCTCTGATGTACTTCGGCGTTTAATCCTACGTTAGCGTGGTCGTGTATTACTACGTGTCCTCCTATATTAGCTCCGGAAGATATAGTAACGTTATTACCTATAGCTACGTCGTGTCCTAAATGAGCCTTAGTCATTATAAAATTATTAGACCCTAATAAAGTATAACCCTCTATAGACTTATCTATAGTTACGTGATGATTAATTAAGTTATCGTTACCTATTACTATCTTGCCGTTAAACTCGTTAGCCTTTCTAATCTCTCCTCTACCTCCGATAATTACAAAACTACCTATTTCGTTATTATCTCCTATCTCTACTCCGTCGTAAATAACCGAGTAAGCTCCGATAGTATTACCTTTACCTATTTTAACGTTTTCTCCTACGATCGCCGTAGGGTGGATATTATTTTCCATAGTTTAATATTTTATTTTTAAAGTCCGTTTCTAATAAGTTTAACCCGTCTAAAGGGTTTACTATTACCGAGTTATCGAATTTACGAAATTTAGTTACGTTTTCCGAAGTTTTTAAGTCTCCGATAAACATATCTTCGAAAAGTTTAGCTTTTAAAATATCCTCCCTTTTCTTAATCTTCTCCCACATCGTATAATCGATAGAATGATGCTGATTACCCCAAAGCTCCCAGTTAAGCTCCTCTATAAGCTCTCTTTTAAAGCATCTCCAAGCTCCTATAGGTTCTCCGGCTCTTTCTCCTCTATATCCGTTCCATTTAATCATATTACGTTTCTCTAAGTCGTAGAAGTAACAGTCTAAGAACCCTACAAACTTATAATCGTGATTAAAAGCATCTATATAAAAATCTAAAGTAGCGGAGTTTAATATATCGTCAGAACCGAGCATTAAAATAGCGTCGAAATCGATATTCTTAGCTACTTTAAGAGCTTTATTTAACTTTTCTCCTAAGATATTCCTATGAATAACGTATCTATAATTTAATTCTTTAGCTATAGGCTCGTCGTTTACGTCTCCTACGGCTAAAACTTCGATATTATATCCTTTACCTTTTAAACTCTCTAAACCTTCGTTAAATAGCCTTAAAACAGCGTGACGTCGGTATATCGGTACTAATACTAAAAACTTCATATATGTTTAACTTTTTTGTCCCGTAAATAGCAGAAAATCGGGAACAACCTTTCTAAAATAAAACAGTGGTAAGTATAATAAGGTCTACCGAATACTTCTAAGCATAGCTCCGGAGATATTTTCTCTCGAGAGATATAGTTAGCGTCCTGATTACATAGGTCTCTAAGTACTTTAGAAGAGTTCATTAAATCGGTTACCGGTATAAGAAAGTCTAAAGCGAACTCCTTAAAAGTTTCCTTACTCGATATCCAGTGGTTAGAGTAAATAGGCTCGAATAATAAAGACTTATCCTCTAAGTCTATACCCCAGTCTAAACGATCGGAGATAAGCTTATAAATATCTAAAAATAGAGGATGCCAGTTAACGCCCTGAGTAACTAAGTTAACCTTTTCTAATTTACCGAAGAAGCTATAAACGTCGGCTTTTTCCTCGTCGTTTAAGATAGTTTCTTTAATATAATTAGAATCCTTTTTTAACTTATTATAAAACTTATGACTAACTACTCCGTAATATTCCGAGTCCTTATAATCCTCTAACTCGAATAACCGTCTAATAACTCCGCTTTCTAAGTTTTCATCGGATATAGGGTTATAATACGGAACGAAGTCAGAGGTTCGCCCCATATTAATAACCTTTTGAGTATCCTTATAGTAAATCTGTCTTACTCGAAGCATATTAAATCTCCTAACCCTTTCTCGATTAAAATCTCTGCTAACCTCTGATTATTTTCTAAGTCGTAGTTACTAATAACCGAATTACCTAAAATAATCTTTCTATTTACGTTCTTAAATACCCATTTCTTCGGTTCTAAGACCTTTTTTTCGTTTTTAGGTAGTTCTACCTCGTTTTCTTTAGAAGTCTTCTTATAAGTCCTCTTTTTACGTTTAAAGTTTTCTTCCATAATAAATTATTTTCTTAAAGATAAAAAAAGGAGGCTTTAAAAACCTCCTCTTCTATTAAATTATATTCTATTAAGCTTAAATTAAATTATATTAAATTAAATTTGCGAACCGTTCCGTAATCCTTTCGAACCGTTCCGAACCCTTAACTAACCCTTTAATAAAGCTTAGAAACTATTAAAGTAAGTAACCAGCTAACGTAGAGTCAGTTGTAGTTGCGTCAGTCTTAAAAAACTTTTTAGCCTTACCTCTATTTACTCCCGAGAAAGTTAAAACGTCTCCCGTATCATCTCCTGGTGCCGCTCCGGAACCTTTAGTCTGCTCTGAAAGCTCTACTCCGTCAGTCTCTCCGATTACAGTCCATTTTCCATTCTTATCCTTAACTACGAATACTAAAGAAGTACCTACCATATCCTCGATAGCGTTTCTAACCGCCGTAGAAGAATCGATAGTTCTAAAAGTTAAAGACTCGTTATAATAATATCCCGAGTTTGCTCCTACTTGTAACTCCTCCGTCCAAGATGCAGTGTCCTTATGAACCGTTAAAGCGTATAACCCTTTATAAGTTTCGAAAGTTAACCCGTCGATCTCTCCGTCGATAGTCGAAGTAAAAGCAGTAATTTCTGACTTATTACCTACGTAAATCTTATCTTTTTCGATTCCTGGTACGTTAAAAGTCTCGTCGCAAGATGGTCCTACCCAACCCGCTGTAATTAAACATTCTGCCATTTTAATATCTTTTAAAAGGGAGTCCGAAGACCCCCGTTAATAAATCTTTTTATTAGTAGTTAGCTACTACTACTTGTGAAGGGAAATGAATTTGGAATCCTGCTCCGAATCTACCTTTAATCCAGATATTTTCCTCGTATTGGTCCATACCCATTTTTAAGTTCATTTCTTCTCCTTCTACGTCTACCGCTAGAACTAAGTCAGACTCCTTAATAAGTACTAAGTAATCAGTTCCGTTTAATCCTGGGATTCCTTCGATAGCGATATTAGTACCGTCTACGAATCTCTTCTCGAATCCTTGGTTATAAACTACTGTACCTAAGTTATCTCTGTAACCTCTCTCGTACATTTTAGCCTTATCGTCTCCCATTAGAACGTACCATCTCTCGTCCTGAATAGTAGAGTAAGCGTCTACCGGAAGAGCGTCGTATAAGTCTTCTACGAATCCTACGATATTAGACTCTGTTAAAGCTCCTAAAGTTAAAGCTTGAGCTGCAGGGATACCTCCTCCAGAAATCTCGTCTGCGATAACTTTATTTAAACCGTTTAAGTGGTCTAAAGAACCTAATGCGTTAGGAGCAGTAGCCTTGTTACCTTTAACTAATACTAACTCCATCATCTTACCGATAGCTCTATCTAAAGAAGCCATTAACTCAGCCTCTAAAGGAGCTAACCCCTCGTAATCTTGCCCAGCCGGCATAATCTGACGAGTAAATTTCTTCTCTAAATCTCTAACACAGTACTGAGTGTTAATTTTTAAAGATTCTACGATAATCTGTCTCTGCTCGATATTTAAATCACCTGAAGCGTTAAACCCGCAAGCCTCTCCGTTCTGTAAAAGATCGTAGTCGTGCTCTACGTCCGGTAACTTATGAGTACCTGGTTTAAACCCAGTATAAACCGTTGCTAATGAAGCTAACTTAGACTTCATTACTGACTTTGCGAAAAATGTTCCTGCGTGTTCTGTAGTATAATCAGATAACGCCGTTAAATCAAATGCCATTTCTTATTATTTTTTTAAATTTCTAAATACTTCTTTAATATCCGTCTTAGCCTTAACCTCAGGCTCTACTACCGGATTTAAGTCCTCTCCTACTTCTTCCTTTAACTTATCGTTTAAGTCCTTTACTTCGTTCTTAAAAGATTCGTTAAGCTCTTGAGATTTCTTTAACATTTCGAAAGTCTCCTCTAAAGTAGCTTTTAACTCTTCGTTCTCCGAAGCTAAATCCTCGTTAGCCTCTTTACTTGCTTTTAACTCGTTAGATACCTCTAAATAACGCTCGTTAAGTTCGTTAGACGCGTTCTCTAACTTGTTAGATAAGAAAGCCTTAACTTTTGCTAAGATACCTTCTTCTTGTACTTCTTCTACCTCCTCTACCTCGTTAGTAACTTCCTCCGTAGATTCTACTACTTCTTCGGTAGTTTCTTCTACAGTTTCTTCTACTTCGTTAGTAGTTTCGATAGTAGCTTCTAAGTTTTCAGCTAGTTCTTCAACTGCTTCTACTAAATTTTCTGCCATCTTTAAACCGTTTGGTATATTCTTAAAATTATTTACTAAATCCGTAGTAGCTAACGCCGCAACGCTTAAACCTTCCGTTAAACGAGTAGCAAAACCGTACTCTAAAGCCTCCGAACCCGTTAACCAAGTCTCTTCGTCCATTAAAGCGGTTAGACGTTCTCTCGATAGATTAGAGTTCTTCTCGTAGATACTTAAAATAGTTTCCTTAATCTTATCTAATACGTCCGCTTGTTTTCTTAGGTCTTCCGCTTCTCCTCCTGCCATAGTCCAAGGATTATGTATCATAAAGAAAGCAGATTCGCTAATTTCTAACTCGTCAGCTCCTAATGCGATTACCGTAGCAATAGATGCGGCTAAACTATTAATCTTAACCGTTACTTTATTAGGTAATCCTTTTAAGTAGTTATAGATTTCGATTCCCTCGAATACCGAACCACCTGGCGAGTTAATATTAACTACTACCTCCTCGGTAGGGTTCCCAATCATCGAAGATAGTTCGTCTTTTAGCTCTTTAGCGTAGATACCCCAGCCTCCGATCTCGTCGAATAAATCTACTTCTACTTGATTATTTACTTTTTGTGCTTTATACCACATACTCTATAATATTATTAACTTTTTTAAATAAAAGTCTTTACGTAAAATAAAGACTAGCCGTAATTAGTAACCCATTTATAGACCGTAGACTTACTAAGGTCGTGCTTATAACCTAGCTCCTTAGTAATCTTATAGTCCGTTAAGTCGGGATTAGCTTCTTTCATAGCTTTAAACTCTGCTTTTATTAAGAATACTCTAAGACCTCGAGGGTCTAATAAACCCTCGTTAAAGAGCTTATTAATTACCTCTAAGTCTATACTTAATAAATCGCTTAATTGTTCTCTCTGGCTCATCTTTTTCCGTTTATAAAGTTGAATTGTTTTCTATCTCCGATATTCTCGCCTGAGCGTCGTTAATTTCTACTACCGATACCGTAGGCTTAATATCTATATCTTTAATAGCGTTAATTACCTCTAAGTTAAGGTTATTAGGCGTAGAAATAGTATTAGGAGTAGGTAAAATACCACCTCTAGCGAACTTTTTACCGCCTCCGGCTTCGTTAATAGAGGAAAGTACTCCGGAAAACATCTTAGTAGACTTCTTATTAATAACCGCTTCTCCTCCTTCTAACTCTCCGAATGGAGTCTTAATACCTCCCGAAGCGTGACTTGGACCGCTTAATATACCTCCTTTAGCGAATTTCTGACTCTGAATCGTTGCTAGTTGAGCGATCGCGTTAGCCGTAGCTGCACCTACTTGTACCGCCGTAGCTATCTGACCTGGGATACCGAATCCGAATAAGTTACCCGGCTGAGTAGGAGAGGAGTTAGTAGTAGCGATACTCTGAACCTGAGCCGCAAGGTCTACTAATACCTTAGCCTTCGCCCAAGCTTTAATCTTTTCGGCGTTAGCTTTTCTAGCACTTTCGTCTCTCTGTAGAAAGGCAATCGTTGCGTCTACGTAGTTACCCGCTGTAGATATTAAAGTATTAGTAATATCCCTTCTTAACTCCGCTTGTATTCTCTCGTTTTCCGTTCTCTTCTCCTCTTCTTTAGCTAAAGCGTCGGTAGTCTCTCCGGCTATTTTTAATAGCTCCATTCTTTTTAAACGAGCAAACTCTATATCAGGGTCTTGCTCTATATCTAGGTCTTCGTCGAAAGTATTAAAGAAAGGGTCATCGTCTTCGTTAAATCCTTCCGCATCGCTAATACCTTTAGCTAACTCTTTATAGAAAGCCAACTCTTTATTAACGGCTTTAATCTCGTTACCTACCGAACGAATCTCTTCGACGGTCTTAGCTTTTTTAAGTTCCTCTCCTAATCTCTTTAACTTAGCTTCTAAGTCTTCTATAAGTCCTAAAGAGTCTTTATCTCCGGTTCTACTAGATATTTCGTTATTAACCTCTCTAAGTAGTGCTTTTAAAGTATTTAAAAAACCTATAGCGTTATCCTTCTCTTCTCCAGCGTCGAAGAAAGATACTTGGTCCTCTAAATCCTCTATTTTATTAGTTAAGTCTCTAGCGTCCTCCTGTAAAGAGAATAAGTCTAAACTACCTATTCCTCTCTTATAAGCCTCAGCGGAGTTTAAGAAAGCGTCCACAGCTGCCGCCCTTAACTCCCTTAATCTCTTAGTCTGTTCCTCCGTAGGGTCCGATAATAAGTCTAACTCTTCTTCTAATTCCTCTAAAGCTTTTCTAAGCTCCGGAGTCTGATTAGTTAACTCGTCTACGATAGTCTTTCTTTCTACTAAAGCCTTATTAGTCTTCTTAACTCTCTTCTCTACCTCCTCTTCTTCGTTCCCCCATAGGGTCAGAACACTAATTAAAGTAGTAATTCCTCCGACTAATAACCCGATAGGATTAGCTTTAATAGTAAGGTTTAATAGCTTCATAGCTCGAGTTACTCCGGTTAGTCCTCCGGAGAAAGCTATAGCGGCAATCCTTGCTAATACCTGAGTCCTTGTAAATGCAGCCGTAGCAACGTTAGATGCTATTACCGCAGTCTTATAAGAAATCCATACCTTAACTCCCGTTAATACTACCTTAAATAAGTTCTTAACCGCCGAAGTAAAGCGTTTAACGTCCTCTTCGTCGATAGAGTTAATAAAGTCCGTAATCCTTTCTACTACGTCTCTAATTGGTCCTCTAGACTCCGAAAACTTTAAAATTAACTCGTCGTAAGCCGACCTTAAACGTTTAAAAGCTCCTTGTAGAGTATCTCCCGACTTTTCTGCTAATTCCTCTGCCGTTCCAGCCGTATCTTCGTAGTCCTTTCTTAATTCTTTTAACCTCTCCGATTGGTCCGCGAATATCTGTAACGCCGTAGCTCCTCTAACTCCTACTAATTCCGTAGCCGTTCCTAACTTATCGGTAGAGTTAGAAACTAATTCCATAGCCTCGTCTAAAGTCTTTCCGTCTTTATTAAGCTCGATAAATACCCTTCTAAGCTGAGTACCGGCGATAGACCCAGATATACCGTTATCCGCTAAAGTAGATAGTAAAGCGGTAGTCTCTTCTAAGGTTCTTCCGGTAGACTTTGCCGTAGGAGCCACTAACTTCATAGACTCCTGGAACTTAGTAAGGTCTAGTCCAGAACTAGCGAAAGAGTCCGCCATTACGTCGGTTACTCTAGTCATCTCTTCGGCTTCTAGTCCGAAAGCTCTAAGAGTAGCTGCAGCCGTTTCTGCCGTCTGACTAACGTCGTATCTAAAAGCGGTAGATAAGTTAACGATTCCTCCCGTAGAAGATACGATCTCGTCCGCCGTAAAACCTAACTTAGCTAACTCTAACTGTAAACCAGCGACCTCTGTAGCCGTAAATACCGATACCTTAGCTACGTCTCTAGCCGAAGCCTCTAACTTTTTTAACTGTTCGTCAGTAGCACCGGATACAGCTCCTACGTCCGCCACGGCTTGTTCGAAGTCTACCATAACCCCTACTCCGTCTCTAAAGACCTGAAATACTCCTCCTACGGCGAAAGCTCCTGCGATAGAAGCTCCTACCCTAGCGAAAGCTCTAGTAGTTCCCTGAGCGACTCTAGTAGCTAAAGACTTAGTCTCTCTTAACTGACGGTTAAACCTCCTAATAGTACCCTGGTTTTTAGTAATCTCTTCTTTAAGCTCTTTAAACCTTTTAGTACCTACCTTAGTACCGTCTAACTCCTTTTTAAGCTCTTTCGTACGCTTTTTAAGTGTTCCGAAATCCTTAATAACCTTTCCGGTATCTATATTAATACCAAAAAATATTTCTTCTTTAGCCATTATACTATTTGTATTAATTCACATTTAACCGGTTCGTTAACTCCGGCTTTATAATCTTCTACCTTATTAAGATAGTAATAAACTCCGTTAATTAATTTAGGAGTTCTAAAGTTTAAATTAACTATATCTACGGCAGTTAATTTAAGATAAACCGTGTATAAACGAGCGTTATTAAACTGTCTTATCTGTTCCTTATAAAACCTATCGACTAATCCTACGTCGTTAATCTGTATAGACTTATCTACCTCGTTTAAGTTCTTAAAGCTTAAAGAAACGTCGAACGGTCCAGAGGTTTTCTTAACGAAGTAACTCGCCGGATACTCTGACTTTAAAGAACCTTCGAAAGTAAAATTACCACTCTTTAAACCTTCGTATATTAATAGTCTCGGATTTAATTCAACCTCGCTACCTGTAGTTTTAAAGTTAGTTATTAATTGAGGCATATATAAACTTCCACCTGCTGTCTGGGTAATACGACCGCTTCCCACACTTCCAGAGAAACGAATATTCGCGACCTTTTTCTCATCTTTTAAAAATTCGTTATCTAACTCTCTACTATCGTCGGTTAGGTTAGTATTCCATATATCTTCGAAGTTCTTTAATAGTTGGTCGTTATCATCTTCTTCGTACTCGAAAACTAACTCTCTATTTAATTTATCGTCTAACTGCTCGATAGTCTGCCTCCTCGAAACGTCTCTCTTTTCGGTCCAGTCTTCCGCTTCCTCGATAGGTTTATAAAAGTCGTCTCTATGAAAGAACTCTACCGTCTTAGCTTTATCGTCCGTAACGTGAACTAAGTTAAATAACTGTACGAAGTATTTAACGAAAGTACTCTGAGCCATATCGTAAACGAAGTCTTTAATACTAATCTCCTCTCCGTTCGATAAAGGAGCGGATACAGGAGTAACGTTAAGGCTATTAGCTATAACGTCTATTTTAGGGTTAGGATTATCGGAATGCATCTTAACTCTAATATAATTACCCTGGTCTATAGATATATCGGTAAAAGATAAATCGATAGTAGCGGAGTTAGAGTTAGAAGGTAGGTCGATAGTTTCGAAAGCTAAGTTCTTAACGAATACTAACGCCGGAGTATATTCCTCTATAATTATATCGATATTATTACTAATTATCTGAGCGTTCTTAATAGATACCGAAGCCGTACCACTATAACTACCTCCTAAAAAAGGAGCGATATAAGGGATAGTAGCGGAGCTATAGTTAGACCCTCCGTCGTAATCTACGTCGTTAAAAGACAAGAATATATCCTGACTCTCTACCCTCTGAGGAAAGTATAAACCGTAGAAACTCTTAACCTCTAACCTATTCTCGTTTAAAGTATCCGTAGAAGTAGATAAGTCGGTCTTAATAGCCGGCATAATTAAGTCTCTAAACTCCTGACGGTTAAAAAATCCTGGTTTAAGATTATAACCTATATCCTTAAATATCTTTCTAAATACGTCGTAAACGAAAACCGAAGGTAAGAACTCCTCTACCTGTTGATTAGTAGATTCAGTATCTCCGTCGAAATAACCGTAGTTAATAAGAGGAAAAGTATAACCATTATCCCTGCCATTATAAGACCAAGAAGCCTCAACGTTAGTAGGATTATAGGTAATAGTATCATAGTCTAAGTCTCGTATATTCTTATTCTTAATTAAAGCTCCCCAGTCGGATAGGTCGGAGTAAAGGATAATATTATAAACCCAATTCTTATCGTCGCTTATATCTACGCTTTTTAACTGCATAGAGCCGTCTAAGTAAGTTATTCCGTCCTTTTCTATTACCGCCGGTACTCTCTTATTCCTATCGAAGAAACCCTCTGCCGTAATATCGAAGCTATGACCTAATAAAGAATCGTTCTTCTTAGTTCCTGGTATTTTAACCGTCTTAGAGAAAGTTCCGTTACGAGTCGATATATCTCTAAAGTCATTAATACTAAACGTTAAAGGAATAAAGAACTCGTAAGGATTAAACTTATCTAATTCGTAAATATTTAAAGGTGTAGCCATTAATTTCTCTGTATTATCTTTTCGTAAGCTAATTCGTATTCTAAAGTCACGTTATAACTATACTCCGCTAACTGCTCGATACCGAAAGTAGTATTAACCTGAACCGGTAATCTATAACCGTCAACCACTAAGTAAACCTCCGGAGACTCTACTAAGTCGATTAGCCATTCTTTCTCCTCCTTATCTACGATACCGCTATTAACCGTGTAAATATCTTTAGTAGTTACACCGAAAGTCGTTACCGATCTCTCCGGTAAAGTTCTCGGATAGTTAATAACCCTCTTAAAAGTCTCTTTTTCTACGTCTATATCTCGAGTCTCTTTACCCTTAAAAGTAAAAGAGTCTAAGCCTCCTAACTTATTAACCCACTCGAAACGCCTCTCTATACGTTCACAGTCGTCTACGATTAAGAAAGTCTTAGTATTAGTAATCTTAGTACCAGCTAATCTAAAATAGATTTCGTACTTAACCGCTCCCGTAGATATATTAGCTCCTAAGTTACTTGGTCCTACCGGTACGTTATAAACGTTAATAAGCGTATCTCCCTGACCGCTCGTAACGTTAACCGTACTACTACCTAAAACGTTATTAGAAGAGTCGTAACTCGTTACTATTAAGTCTAAATCTATAGAACCTGGACCCCAAGGAACACCTCCCGATTGAGTAGCTCCGTTAATAAAGCTAACCTGATAACTATCCTCCGCTTTTATCCTTACGTTAGGTTGAGCCGTTAATAACTCGTAAGTGTTAGAACCTGTAATGTTATTCTCCCAGTAATCGGATAAGTTATAGTTAGTAGAAGATATAGAGAAGTCTTTCATAAATACGTAAGGGATAGTACTATTAACCGCCGTAAAAGTATTAACGCTATCGTCCGTAAAAGAACCTAAAGTTAAATCCGCTATACCGTCGGTTATTACGTCGTACTCCTCCGCGTACTGAATATAAACGCTCTTAGCTAAGTCCGTAGCCGTTAAAGTAGTCGAAGTTCCTAAAGCTAATAAGTCGCTACCTAAATACTCCTGAATAATACTAGATAAGTCGAATACGAACTCGTTATTAAAATCTCTCCTCTTTCTTAACCTTACTACGAAAGAACCGCTAATATAAACGTCTAATACCGCCGAATAGTTATTATAGTACTTACTAACCTCTACCGCTTGCTTAAGTATACCAGGTAAGGTAGTATTAGTAGTTACTGGAGTATCTATAAAGAAACCAGTTACGCTAATACCCTCTACTCCGTTATTAATACCGCTTACTCTATGTACTCCGTTATAGACTCCGGCATTCTCTAAGTAAACGTAATCGCCTACTACTAAAGGTAAAGGCTGAGTACCTACTAAAATATCCTCCCCTGAGTTATCCGAACCAAATAAAGTACCGTTACTATCGATCTCTCCGGAAATACTATTAGGAGATAAGTCCGAAGTTAATTTATACTCTACCGGTAAATAGGCGGCACTATAGCTATCCGGTCTCTGTGTTACCGTTAAAGCCATAATTAGTAAGCTAATAAAAGTTCTACGTCACAAGCTGCAGTATTCGCTTGAGCCTTAATATTATCGATATTAGAGAAAGACGCGAAAGCTCCCTCTGTAGCCGATACGCTTAACTCCCTACTATTAAAGATAAAAGCTCTATTAGGCTCTAATTTAACGTCCATAGTAGCTCCTCCCGTATCCGATAGCCTTAGCCTTACGAAGTTAGTACCGTCTCTATTAATTACTACTAAGTAGCTTAAGTCTGTTAACGATGCTGGTCCTACCGCTCCTAAATTAGCTATAGTAGTCTCCGAAGTAGGTACGCTAACTACCTGCTTTACCGCTTCTTCTCCCGTTAAAGTTATACTCTCGTTATTAGCTACGGCGTATGTACTACCGTTAATCGTTACGGTAGCTCCGTAAGTCGTTGTTAAAATCGTACTCATTTTCTATTTAATATTTTTCTAATTTCTTTAGTTACGTCCTCTTTACTAACGTCCGTTAATAATATACGTAATTTTCCTTTAAACTTTCTTACGTTATCTCTAAAGATATAAGTAGGCTTAATACCTTTCTTCTTAATCTTATTAGCTATAGCGAAGGCTATAGACTTAATACTATCCTCGTCGGATAACCCTAATTTCTTTACTATCCACCTTTCTAAAGGAGCTATAGGAGGTCGTTTACCTGGTCTTCTTCCTCCGTCTACGTACTTCCAATACTCCTTAGCTTTAAACCTTACCGATATTAAAGAACCTCCCTCCGCTACTTCGACTTTTAAAGATTTAGCTAAATCTCCGGAGGCGTTCTTATCTCCTTTATTTAGATCGTCTATAATATCGTCTATCATATCGAAAGAGGCTATCTTAACTCTTAACTTAGTCTGGGAGAAAGGTCTAGGCATCGAATACATCTGAATTACAACAAGTAGAGAATCTAACTTGCTCGGTTATAGTAAAGGATACCTGCCACCCCGTATGGCTCTTATCCGTATCGTCGATTAAAGGTAAGACCGTAAAGTTATCTTGAATAGTAAAGTCCGCTCTATGCTCTTCGTTATTATACTCTACTAACTTATCGTTAAAGTCCGTTATAAACCTCGTTAAAACCTGGTCTAATATCTTCTGAGTAGAATCTAAGACGGTATTAACCTCGTCCATAGTTCGCTCGTCGGATAGAAGGTCTATTACCTCCATTACTATATTCCAGTTATTAACGAAGAATCCTTCTCTCGCCGACTTAGTAATCGATACCGGGTCGATAATTAACGCCGGATAACTTAAATCGAAGTCCGTGTTAAACTCTCCAGCTATCCCTGTATAAAAAGTCTTAATAGCCTTATGCTTAGTAGCTAAGTCTTTAAATATTCCTTGTACTGTATTTAAATTCATTCTCTCTGATATTTATAATCGCATTCATTCTTTTCCTGTTTAACTAACATATACGTAAAGACTTCTCCTACGCTATAGTCCGTTATCTTTTCTTTTTCCCCGAAAATAGCCGAAATAATCGCTTTATCTTGAGCCAAGCTATAGACGGTAAGTAAAGAGCCGTACTTACGGCTAATAGTATCGTACCCCGCTTTAAGTTCTTTCGCTTCATACTCTTTATCGAAGAGAGGTTTAAATCTGTCGTAGATAAGATTAGATTGCCTAAAAAAAAAGAGCGAATCTTAAAAGCTCTCTCTACGTCTAACTCTTTAAATAGTTCTAACTTTTCCTCTACGTCCTTATAATCGTACTCCTTACCCTCTTCTATAGCTAAGTAAGATATTAATGCTCTTACCGCTTCGTTAGGTTTACCTCGATAAAGCTCCTCTACTTTCTTAATATCCCAGTACTGACCGGCTTTAATACTAAGGAGATCGGAAGGAAGTCTAAACGTCCTACCTCTAATAGTAAAGCTATCTACTACCTCCTTTAAGTCTTCTAAGTCTTTCTCGTTAAATAACGTCTCTAACTGCGATACTACGAACTCTACCTCCTTTACGTCGCATAGCTTAATAAACTCTATATCTAATCCGGATAAAGCGGAGAATACTTCTAAAGCGTCACTATCCTCTTTAACCTTTTCGAAGGTTTCTAAGGTTAACTCGTTCCAACCGCTCGGTATAGAAAAGTCTATTCTTTCTTCGTTTCTTACTAAGTGTCCTTTTATCATAGCTCTACTTCGTTTCCGATTACTTCTAACATTTTTATATTAATTAGCTTAATCTGACTTCCTAAAATTACGATAGCATAAGCATCGATACCCGAGCCTGGTAAATATCCGTCGATATACCCGTGTTCGATCGTACCCTCTAAGGTCTTAAATTTAACTTTCGTCTTCTTCATTTTCTAAATCATCTATATTCTCTAATAGGTCTACCGGTTCGTAATGCGTTACCTCGTAAAATATAAAAGCTAATCCGCTCTTAGGTACTCTCGCATCGTGCCAGTCGCCGTTATCGTCTAAGTAAGCTTCGAAAGGCTTAGACTCGTAATCAGGAGATAGTATTAGGTAAGTCCTATCCGTCTCCGGTAATCCTCTTTCTTTAATCGATATCATTTTTATAATCGTTTCTATAATACTCTAAAGCGTATACGTAGGCTCTAAGTAGTCTCTTAACGTGGAGATTAAAGACTATAGGATTAATTCTATTACGTCCCATAATAGCTTCCGAGTATAAGTCTATCTTAACGTCTACTCCTTTCTTCTCCTTAATATACCACTCTACTACGGTCTTAAAGTCTTCTATATTAGCCTTATAACCCGTCCTTCGTATAGCGTCGTCTATATTCATATCGTAAATATACTAAACCCTCTTCTAACTTAAAAGTTAAATCTTAACCTTAACCTTAAATAAATAAATCCGATTTAAACCCTTTTTTAGCCTCTCTCGTTAACTTTAAATATAAAATAGTATTATCTATTATCTAAGTCTTAGAAAGTTCTTTAAATCGCTTCTTTTAAAAATCGTAGTCGGTAAGGACGTAGTCCGGTAGGTACGTTACGCGTTAGCTTACTAGATAGATTAAATTATATTAAGCTTTAACTTAAGTTTCTACTTCTATATTTCGAACGATTCCGTAACGGTTTCTAACCCTTTATTAACCCTTAGTTAATCCTTTCGAACCCTTTCGAACGATTAAAACGTCTAATAATTAAGTAGTTAGCTTTTTAAGAGGAGGCGAGTTTAGTTAGGTTTAAGTAGTTTAATCCGGTAGTTTAGTTAGTATAGTTTTAGGAGGTGTTTTTAGCTTTTAGATCGTTAGACTTAATAAAAAAGAGAGGCGTTAACCTCTCCTTAATTTATAGCTTCTCAAGTTTAATACTATCGCAAATCGGCTCTCCATTTTCGTCTAATAGGTAGGAGAGTTTATGAGTGTCTGACTCTACCCAGATATCCTCTGTAAAGTCTAATACGGAGTTACCTAAATTAAACCTACCGTAAAGCTCTACCTTTTCCGGTTCGGGTTTAACTCTGTATTCAACCCCTCTTGAAATTAGCCTTATCATAACTTCTTTTTCTCCTAAAAATTTAAACCAATACTTTTCTTGTTCTCCGTACTCTTCAATTTGCTTCCCTAAATCAAAAGCATCTAATACTTCCTTAATTTCTTCGTTCGTCATTTTCATAATCTTCTATTTAATTTATTTGCGTCAATACACTGACGGTATTTAAAGTTTTTTAATTTCTTGTTTTACTTCTTCTCAATAAATAATTCGCATTAAAACGCTCTTCAACGGTCAGCAAAGAGCCATTGAAACGGCTTTTCGCTTTGGCGTTATAAAACATTTGCCACCGCACCACGTTCTATAAACTCATAGTCTATTAAGTCAACGTCTGCATCTAATCCACGCACATCATATCCTTTTGGCGTTTCCAAATTA
>Ga0208898_1000344_pt1 | contig 36185 bp, 50 predicted proteins | sample VirMetDEL_Mar_4_FD_184513 | JGI IMG/M metagenome (GOLD analysis project Ga0208898, IMG submission 184513) | Aqueous microbial communities from the Delaware River and Bay under freshwater to marine salinity gradient to study organic matter... | ecosystem: Environmental > Aquatic > Marine >... | reverse complement strand
TGATCGTTAACATCAGGATCGGACGCCACGTCGCTGTGATCGTATGCTCAGATTTAGCCTCGGCCATAACGACCTGCGCCGCTGCCTGCTCGATGGCGTGGCTGTTGGTCACGAGCGCCATGTTCAGTTCGCGCTCGATCTCGGCCCGTTTGTTCTGGTCTTCCGGCAAGATCCGGCCCAGGACATCTCCGACAAGCGGAGCCAGGATAGGCAGAAGTGCTCCAATCATGTGCAGACCTTTCGCTTAATGTGCTCTATGTCTTTGATAATGCTGGCAATCTCGCGCGCCCTAGCTTCCATCTTTTCGGGCGATAGCATGGATGACAACACCTGCACGCGCTGCCCCATGACCTCTTGCTGCGTCTGGGCGCGGTCGGTGGTGGCGTCGAGCTTACGCAGCCGCTGCTCGACATCTGCCAGCGTCTCGATAACGGCTTGCAACTTTGTCTTAACTATCACAGCAGCAGACACGACTGACACGACCATGCCGCCAAGGGTCAGCAGCAACTTGAAGTCTACATCCATTTGCGCCTAGCCCATTCCACGATGCGGATTGATGTCCATATGATGGAAAGGCCAGCGGCGACGGCAGGCAATATCTCCACCAGACTGCCGATCACGACAGCCATGGAGAGCAGGTCGCCTGCGCTTTTTGCCGCTTCGTCGTTCATCAGATGCGCGATGGCCAGATGTCGTAGCCATTCATCGAGGCAACAACAGTCCCCGAGGTGTAATCCCCGGTGGCCACACCGACCCGGTAATAGTTCAGGATCGGATCATAACCGACCTCTTCTGAAGGCGCGGTCCAGGTGTCCACGTCGCGCCAAGTCGAGCCATCCTCGGAACGCTGAACGGTGACAGTGGCAACGAACGTGCCGCTGATGGAAAGGTTGAAGCTGCCAACCACCTGGATCGCGGGCGACCAAGTGTTCTGTGCAGCGGCGGATACTGAAGTTCTGGGCATGATCGCCTCCTTACGATAGGGTTATGGTGCCAGATCGCACCACGCCGTCTGAACCTTTGGCCTTAATTGTCAAAGTGGTATTATTGGTCAGTTCAAAAACCACATCGCCATTGTCTACAGGCGTAACTGAAGAACCGGGCGTAAAACCAAGACTTCCGTTTACATCCAGCTTGTAGTCTGGGTCTTGCTCGTTGATGCCAATGTTCCCGTCTTGCGCAATCAACATCCGAATACTTGATGTGGCGCCGCCATCTGGCGTTGTGGCAAACGACAAGTGCGCGGGCATGTCATCAACACCAGTGGTCCCATCAGCGCGGCATTCAATATACGCGGCGCTGACAAACTTTTCGCCATCAGAACCCCAAAATGCCACGCGACCAATTTGATCGTTTGAACCCAGCGCAGTATGCGTTCCAATTACATTGCTGTCGGAACGCGCCAAGTTTACAGAAGTTCCTGCTGTTGTGCCCGATGACCACGATACAAAGTCTGCTGCGCCTGTGTATGGATCATCCCCATGCACCTGAAGACGATTTTCATAACTGGCGTTCAATGGTGCAGGGTATGCCTGCGTCGTCCCCAGCACAAAAACACCATCGTTTGTTGCAACGATAGGTGTGCTGTCGCTCGCCTCATCTTCAATGATAAGGGAGTTTGCAGAGCCCGTGTTTGTTATCTGCAACGTCGAAGCAGAAACATCGTTAAATTCTGGGTTGCGGCCAAAAACTCCGCCTTGCTGTTTGATTGTCACTTCTGATCTCCTTCCCAGCCGCTGCCCATGTGCTCAACCCAGGTCCACGGCAAAAGTGTTGTCATGCCATTGACAAGGCGCACAGTGCGCCCGTCCCAAATATATGTTCCACATTTGCTTTTCATTGTGCCGCCCTCGGATCATCAGCAAGGTAAAGTCCGCCGTCATAGCCAACGACAACCTCTTCTTCTGTTTCGACTGCGCCCAAAGGCATTGAGTTTTGGGGTTGACCGTCTTTGTCAATTTCAAAGTCCCAGTCACCAATGTTGAGCAAAACGCCATCGGCGGATTTGATTACCTTCATTTTGCTACCCATCCTGTATTTCCCGTGCCGCTTTCCTTGACGTAGAACGACGTGCCAGCGCCGCCATCAGAACGCATATAAATTGAACCTACTGGTGCTGAGACCGCGCCTTCCGGCGAGCCAGAGCCAAACAAAATACGCGGGCCTGTTCCGCCCATAGTCACTTGGTCGGTGCTTACTATAGCCCAAGGATAAGTGCCTGTTCCCAAGTTTGTGCTGCTGGCCGTAATCGGTCGAACAACGCCGTCAGCAAGACGGGCATAGATTTGATTGGTATAAAGATCACCCCAAGGCTGAGTAGTGCTTCCCAGATCGTGATCATTGTAGCTAGAGAAATCGTCATCTGTCTGCCTGATGCGGCTTTGGGCGACAGACCCAGTTCCCTTTCGGTTTGTCCAAAAGTTTAGCTGAGTGCCATCTTCGCAGTTAATATGAACCTCATCGTTGGCAGACAAAAAGGCTTCATTATTAGTAAAGCGGGACTGATGCACCTCAAAATTATTGTCTCGAAGGCTGAGGAAGTCTGACCCAAAATAAATATTTTCAAAAGTTGCCTGCTGGAATGCAAGCGCGCCCATTGAAAGTGTAGCTGTAGCACGTTCAGTCGCATAGAATTGGTTGCTGGTAATTTGACCCGCTGCCTGCGTTACAACATTACCCGAAACAAGGCTGTCGGCATCGCTGTCAAGCGTAGTGAAATATGCCCGACCAGCAGAACTGTCGTAACCGTATGCCTCGACCTCCATTGACAAAGCGCCAGACGTGACAACAGTCCCAGCACGAGTATTCGTGGCAAGCACATCAATTCGGGATGTTTCAGTCAAATAAACTTTTCTAAAGACCAAATCACCGACAACAATCTGTTCTACACCAAGAGCATCCACTGTGTAGGCAACACCTTGCGTTTCGACCGTATCAGGCCGAGCCTCTCCGTAACAGCCGATAAAGTTTTCACGACGGCCACGATCCAGAAAAATGCTATACGCAGTCCCAGATCGGAACGAGCATCCATACCAAAAACGGTTTTGGAAATTGTTTTGCAGGTCTCGATAGTAGCAGCCCGAGTTTTCTGGTCTATTTGGGTCCGTGCCTAGTGCATCGTTCCCAATGCGCGATGAAACACCCACAATGTCTGACGCACCCGCCCAAGCCCAAATGTCTGGACTGGTATCAGTGCGATCAGTTCCCTTTAGGTATATGCCCCAATTCCCGCCGCGAAGGTAGCAGTCTTGAAACAAAATTTCATTGGAGCCACTGTCTGCATTGACCGTGACGCCATAGGTATTGGTGTGCAAATCCAGCAGTGCTGTGTTTAAATTTGACCAAGTGCAATCAATGTAGCAGCCTGAGATGGAAAACTTGCCCTCAGTTTCAACATTTTCAAGTGTGATCCTTTTGACTGAAGGCATGAAGAAACCAGCGCCCCAAGCATCTGAGCCGCCACTGTCTGATCCACCCTCAAGGGCAATGTCTTTGACAGTAATAGCGGAACCATTTAGCACAACAGCAACAGCAATCGGCGCGTCAACAAGCGTTCCAGCCGGAGTTGAAGGCAGGCCAACATCTGTCCAAATGCGCGCAGTTCCAGCGCCGGATGTTTTTATCCTTGAGCCTTGTTCAGAAGATGTAAGCCCCCAGTTGTCGCCTGGACCTTCGCCGTATATTGTGGTCGCTGGCGGGACGTAAATTGTATCAGAAATAAGATAAATTCCTTGAGGAAAATACAAAGATTTTCCAGCCGCAATGTTAAGCGCATACTGTAAAGCCGCAGTGTCATCCGTTGCGCCATCACCTACAGCCCCAAAGTCTTTCACTGACAAACGTGGGCTGTCGCCCCCTGAAATTCCTGGGACAACTCCAAAACCAACGGGGCTGTAAATAACAAATTGATTGTTTTTATCTCGAACAGTGACTGAGAATTGAAACTTGGAATAAACAAGCGCAGGAGAGCCGTTTCGCACGACATAGCCGTTCGACGTGCGGAGAGGCTGGGCCGCAGGCTGTGTCAACGCGGCATCCCAGTAGACTTGAACCGGGTTGGTTTCCGGGTTCTGGTTCGCCTCGCCCAAATACAAATAGCCCGCGTCGAGCGGATCACCGTTCTTGTCGGTAAAGATCGGATACGGAGGTGCGAGTTGTGTCAGGCTCATCTTCTAATTCCCACTCGATATTTTGGTTGCGGGCGTCATTGCTCTGGTTCTTCCGTAGCCATTTCGGACAAGATTATGGCCTGTATCCAGTTGGATGGATCGGAGACCCCGACAGCTTTCGCCCACGCTTGATATGCCGCGGAGTTCGATACCCGGTTTATGGATTTGGTGGATGGCACGCCAGTTGCGGCCTCCTCAGCCAAAACCTTAAATTCTGGACTATTGAGCATTTTGGACGCCTTCTCCAATCGCGCTGGGTTCGCCGCCAAAACTGTATTAGCTATCGTATCGCCTACCGTCGCTCCGACAGGGCCAACAGCCGCCGCTCCAACAGCGCTGCCAGCCGTCCTGACGATACGCTGCCCAACACTGGTCTTCAAAATCTTATCGACAATCCCATCTGCCGTCATAGCGCCTAGGAGCGCTTGATTAGCCTTGCCGGTGCCAATGACGTTTGCCCTAGCTTCCGTTATGCGTTTGGAAACCTGATACATATCGCGCATGAATTGCTCGCCTTGCGGCCCGACAACGCTTGCGATCTCTTTGTAAATCGATGGCGACCGGATAAGGCTGGAATATATATTGGAATACTGCTGGAAGCCAAAAACGCGCCTGCCATCGGAGGTGGTCGTTGCTACAGACTGGATGGCGGACATCAGCGCTTCTTTGCGAAGATCTTCTGGGATTTTCTCCATAACTTTTTTGAAAATGGATATATCCTCTTTTGTTGCGCCGCTAACAGCGTTTCGCAACACTCGGGATATGCTTCCTTTTTCATCTTTCCCAAATAGGCTTATGATATCCTTGTCTATATCGCTCTTCTTTTTGTACAAGTCGTTCGCCAAGCGAAGATCTGAGGCTAGTTCCTGGCCGCCAACGGCTGCGACATTGTCAATTTGATCCTCGGAAAGCGCCTTGTACATTTTTTCTAGGTCAATCGTATTGATTGATCCATAGGGATTTTCTCGTATGTCACCATCCTTGGCCCTGCGGATAGCGTCTTTTTCTCGCATTAGTCGTTTGTATGTGATCGGGCCGGTTTCCCCAGTAATCATTTTATATAGATTTTTCTCCGCCGCCGTCATTGCTTCGACGCCACCAAGTCCTCTCGCAATTTCATTCATAGCGTCTATTGTGTTAACAGGGACGATCTCTGTCGCCTCTGGGACGGCGGTATTGACAGCCTCATAAATTGTTCTCGCTCGATTTTTCAAACTGTCGCGCGCTGATCGCAAACGAGCAAGCGTTTGGTCCGAGACTTCCGCCAAACTTGTAGCGCCGCCTATCTCCTTCAAAGCGTTGTCGGCTTGGTCAAGGGCGGCGACCAAAGTATCTTTCCAAGTTGACGCCGCAGCCGATGCGCCAATGGATCTAGTCATGCCAACGGCTTGTTTTATTTGCTGACTGTCTGACAGGACATCGACCGGCAATTCCATGCCAAGACGGTCGGCGGCGGCTTGCGCTTCAGGATTTATCTTTGCAAGTTCCGATAATTCCTGACGAGCGCGATAAGCACCTGGGCCAAACCCAGAGCCCTGCCGAATAAGGCGACCAATCTTGGTGTCAAGATCTTCAGCCGCCTGAGCAGTTGCCGCCACCGCCTCGGCGGCAGGCGCTATAGTTCCAGTAGCCTGCGAAACCGTGGCGGATGGGATGGCTCCAGTGGGAATAGCAGGAGAAGGAGCCGAGACTGCTCCTGGCGATACTGGAGGTGGCGTCGTGGCTATTGGCGATACTGGAGGTGGCTGCTGCGGACCAGTTTCTGGCATGACGCGCTCTGCGCGCCCCATAACGCGGCCAGGGGTGGCCAATGTCGGTCGTGGCACTGTTCCAGCAAACGCTTCCGGCATCGCCATGAGGTCACGAGAGAAAGCGCGGGCTTGTTGCTCCGTCATAACGCCGGAGTCAACCAACAGATCGCCTATGCCACCGACGACATAACCATAAGCGCCTTCTCCTGCGCCCGCTGCCGTAAGTAGCGCGTCACCTATATAATCAGAAATAGCACGCACTGTCTCCGGCACCGGGACGGCTGGACCGCCCTCTCTGGATGTCAGTGGGATCTCGGGCGGCGTTTCTGCAAGACCTTCGCCGCCATATAAACCAGTCAGCGCCTGTCCAGCCGCTTCAAAACCTGGACCAGAAAATCTTTCGCGCAATGACGGCTGGACGGTGGACGAGCCCGCGTCATCTGGCGTCGGGACGCGGCTTCTCTTAAATGTTTCCTCTTTAGCAACCTTGTCAACAACGTCGGGCGGGGTGTCGTCGGGAAACTCTAATATGGTGCCATCATAAAGTTGCGCTCTTATCATGGTATTCTATTTCCGGACTGATCGTATGTGATAGTGGGCCTAGGTCCATTCCCTTCACTGCCGACTTTGAAATCACCGCGTTGCCACCTTTCAATGGTTAGACCCGGATTGATCTTTTTCTTCTCAGAATAGTCAATCCAGTCGCCTACGCCGCCATATCCATTTAGGAGGAACCTAGCTTGCTCCTTTAGATATTTTGCAAGTTTTTGCTGACTTTCTTTCTTGTTTTTAACCCATTTTATCAGTTCACTGCCACTCAATTTAGTGGGCAAGCCTGTCGCAAGCGCAAGATCTAGTTCGCTTTGGCTCAGTGCGCCAAATGTCACAGAATTAATAACGTCTAAACCGAGATTTGCTCTCATATTTTCCAATTGAACTGCTGCATCGCTCCAATTTGGTAATTGACTGGCTATTACACCTGTTGACGCCCCTTGTTTTTCTACTAATCCGATTACCTCATCTAGATTTTTGATACTTTTCTCAATGTTTGCCAACTGGCTAAAAGCGTCAGCCCCCGCCTTAACTGCCGCCTTTGCCTGAGCGACCACCCTTTCTCGTCCTCCCGCAGTTTTAATTTGTTGTTCTTGCGCCTCCTTTAGGGCGGCTCTCGCAGCTTCTCCAGTTAATCTTTTATCTGTGCTTGTATCAACGACGGCGACTTGTCCGTTCTTGTAAACAACAACGGCAGTTTTACCGTCTGATAAAATCTGGCTTGACTGAACCTGATTGGGTTTGACAGGTTCTTGCTGGGGATAAAACTGCTCAAAGAACGCCTTAAATTCCGGGCCTCCCATGCCATTAGCCAATGTCATGCCAACTGACGCCCTCGCCGCACCTAGTCCACCGGGCTTGTCAAGCATGAGACGAATTGCCTGCGCGCTATCAGCCGCACGGTTATCACCAGCGTTTCTGTAGGCGGCAATGCGCTCGTCGAGCATCTGTTTGCTCAGATCGATATTGTCTTCGGCAAGTACACTAAAGAGTTGCTGACCAAACCTTAGTTCGTTCGCAGACCGCTCTGCGCCGAATGTCTTTTGCATCGCGCCGATCGGCTGACTGAATGTCGGGTTTGCTGCCAACGCGCTCATGTAATCGCCAGAGGTTGCGTTGTTCCCAAGGCGTGCGAGGTTCTGCAAAGCGTCCATGCCGCTTTGGCGTTCCTGCGCCACACGTTGTCGCTCCTGACGTTCCTCGTCAAACCGGCGCAGCGTCTCAACGTCGCCATAACCCCCGCGGAACGCCGCAATCGATTTAGCAAATGGATCGCCAATATCAATAAAGTAATCTGATGCAGGCATAGCGATCTCCCTCCTAGAACCCAAATCCGCCAAGTGATCCGCTGGCAGGAACGCCGCTTCTCAACGCATCATATCCGCCGAATGAATATCCGCCCCATCCACCAGCCGGTTGTGCGGGAAGTTGTGTTCCGCCAAGGCCGCCAGTCAGACCTCCCAACGCACGATTCAAGCCCTGGCCGATGCCTTGTATGCCCTGTGCTTGGTACGCCCCAGCGGCGGTAATGCCCCCAGCCGTTGCCGATCCCGCACCGACCAAAGCGTTTGCGATCCGCGTGGCTTCGTTCTCGCGCGCCTGCCCTATCGCCGCCGTTGTTTGTCGACCAATATCCGCCAGTCCGCCCAGGCGGCTATACTGTTGCTGCAAAAGCTGGGACAATACCTGCGGCCTGTACTGCGCCAGTGCGCCCTGGACGTTGCCGCCGCGCACTCCGCCAGTCGCCGCTGCACGCTGTAGAATGCTCTCCTCGCCCTGACGGACCAGTTCCTGAAATTCAGGACCAGCCTGGACGCCCGAGATATATGCCTGTTGCGCCTCCGGGCCAGATAGCCCAGATGCCGCCATCATCTGTTGCAGCGCCGGCTCACCAACATCAGCATATGGCTGGAGCAGAGCAGCAATGTCCGCATAAGCGCCGCGCGCCTCTTCAGCGGCCTGCCGATAAGCCGCGGCTTCCGTTCGAGATGCACTTTTGGCGGCTTTCGCTTGCTTGTTGCTGGAAATAAGTGAAGTTCCAGCGCTGATAGCTGCTGAGCCAAGTACTCCTACAATTGGATTAGGCATTGCAAAACTCCGATATATATTCGTTCAAATCTTCGCCATATAGGCTCAAAACGGTTGGCGCTATGGTCTGCGCCACGTCTCTGCCGTGGCAAAGCTGAACGACAAACGCGATCAAATCATAATAGCCCGCACGCCACATATATGTCTTGGCGTCCGCATTTCCCGCTCGCTCTATAGCGTCAGATGCCTGCCATTTCAGGATCTGAGTGGCCAGAACTGGTATCAATAAAGCGGATCTCGATGCAAAAAACGGGTTCGCCGGCATCTCAACCAATGTCGCCCAGATGACCCGATCAAGATCGTCCCGGTCAATCCTGTCGCCATCGGCGACGTCGTCGAAAAGCTGGATGCACGCCCATATGTCCAACAGCCATTGCGCTGCTTCCTGCGGCAGCGATAGCGTCGTCAAAAAATGATCTTTTAATGCCGAGGCGTGCAAGTGCTGCCCTCTTTCAAGATCGGGCTGCTGGCTGCCTACATTCTCAGCCCCAGCATTATGCCTAATTTCTTCCGGTCTGTCCACTATACTGTCTCCCGCCCGGATGCCCGTATGGTGAGAGTTGCGGCAGCGCTCGCAATCGTCGAGATGTAGTCGCCAACCTTGAGGACGTGGCCAACAAGTTCTGGGCAGGTGTAGCTTTCGCCAACGTCGAGGCTTCGGGCGTTGACTATCAAATTGGCTGCCGACACCGCGCCCAGATTTGTCACCACATTGATTGAGATCGTAGCCGTAGCCGCGCCCGTATTCGTGACCGTCATTTTGTCTATGACAGCGTCAACATCGGTCGCAGTATATTGGATTGTCTGCGTAGCCTCGGCCTGCTTTGGCTCGATCAAGACCGCCAGGGTTGTCGTCATTGCTGTACCTGCGTCACGTTAAGGGTACATGCCGGCGATGCCGGCGCAAACGCCGTTGCCGCCACGGCCTCGAGCGTTACGTTCACGTCGCTAGACGCCCACATAAGTTCAATGTAGTCGCCGTTTTGCAGTGAGAAGAAATCACTGCGACCCACCGGCATATAGCCATTGTTGATGTCGGTCGTGACGATGAACGATGAATTCGGGCTGTCTGTTCCGTTCTTGCGATACCAAAACCACACATTTTTGGCCGATGCGCTGTTAGATGCAAGCTGGAAGCTGGGAGAAAAATCGTATAGCCCGCTCAATTCCACGACGATCCGCGATGGATATGTCCCATCAATCGATATGCCGCTTGACACAGATGTAGCATCGAATTCAATCGGGTATGCTGTATTGGCTGCGGCTGGCGTCTGGTCCACCGTTGCTTCGAACTGGCCGTATCGTTTTTGTTGTTCGACGGTCGGCCTGACAAAAAGCTCTCCCACCGTCGCACTAACCTGCAACACAGCCGCCAGAGGCACCACGTTGTCGGGTGCCGTTGGCTTGACATTTGTGAACGCCCCAGCCGTTGTCGGAGAGGCATATAATACGTCGCCTTGCGCCCACGTCTCGCTGACTGCCGATCCGGTCGTGTCTATCCCGCGAACGTGACCCCAGGTCGTGCAGTATCCGATCTGACCAGTGTCTGGCAGGTCGTGCGTCATCACTCCAAGGATATAGAGCGTTGGCTGAGACCCGTCCGCAAGATACGGCGTCACCAAGAGTTGATTGCCCGGCCCAACCCCGGCAAATCCGACAACGCTGCCGTTGGGGATTGTCACGCCGGTCGTGTTCTGCACGCGCGCGTATGTTTCCAGCCCAACCTGCTGGACCACATCGTAGTCCATGCCGATGTCGAGCGTCTGATCGCTGTCGTTCCACGCCAGACGCCGCGTCCTAGACGCGCCAGATTGCAGTCGCCGGAAGTCGAGATAGTCTAATGTTGACGCGCTCGGCTGATAGGACGTTGCAGCATCGAACGCTGCGCTGGCCGACAATGAATTGGCCTCTATCAGGATCGTTAGCGCCGCAATATCGGATGGCGTCAATTGGCCAGAAACAATGAATAAGCGCTCTAACGCCTTGGTTAGCTCAGGATCGCGCCCAGCCATCGACGCGATCTGGTTCCTGGTAGGTGTGATCGGGTCTGCCATTATCGGGCCAGCGCCTCAATTCGCGCCTCTAGCGCAGCAATGGCGATAGGGGCGTCTGACGTGCCCCTGAAGCGCTGCATACGCCTTGTCCGCATCCACCCCTGCTGAAGCCAAACCAAGCGCTTGTCGCGCGCCCCGGAGCCTCCTGCGCGGATCGGCTTTTCAACGCTCCAGGTTTGTCCGTCCAGGCTGTATTGGGTCCAGATCGTCGGGTCAACACCGAATGCCGTCGCCCCGGTTAGGCCAACTAGTTCCAGTTCGTGAAAGATCGCGCCGGCATTTTGGTTGTAGACAATCGTTGTGCCAAAATCCCAGCCGATAGTATCGCCCCAGTGCGTGTTCACGTTGTTGTGATCCAGGAAGCCAAACTGCGATGTCGATGGATGCCCGACATTCCACCGATCATATGCCCAGACCATGGATTGAGCGTTCCAGATGCCGTCTCCGACCAGGGTGGATGCCAGAGAAAACCAGACGGGTACCGACATAACCCGGCTCGCGGAGCCATCAAAAACAAGCGTATGACGCGCCAGATGGATCACAAGCTGATCGTGGAAAAGGTATATCCGCTCTTCCAAGTATGCGTCGGACAGTTCGGCCTCGGTGTATCCAGACAGGATTTCCTCTATCTCGCGCGATGCGATCTTCTGGGCAGTGCCGTTGACACCAAGCCAGACAGATGGCGCTTCATTGCGACCACCGCCAACGAACGCAATCGCGTCCATAAACTGGCAGCAGGCGTGCGTCCCAACGCATCCCCTTTGTATCTGAGCGCCAGGGACGCGCTGGAACGGAAATCCGGTCGCGCCGACGTTGTCAAACACCTCGATGGTGTTGCGATTAAGCGCGTAGACTTCGTTTCGCAGTTTGACCAGCGCCTTAATGGGATCTGGATCAGCTTCAGCCGACCCATATTTAAGCGGGTTGACTGCAAACGGATCGTCCAATTCCGTTATGACTAGGAACTCTCCATCGGTCGTCATATAGTAGCCATCGACCCAGACGACATCCAGGACTGTCCCAAGGTCCGGGTCCGTCACTTGCGTTAGTGTCGCGCCATCATATAGATACAGCCGACCGCCAGACGCGATTGCCAGATAATCGAACCCGTAATCGAACGTGACCCTGCCTCCGGCGCCAACGTCGCCTTTGGTCGTGACGATATTGTCTGGGCTGATAGAGACCAGTGTCGTTCCCATGACCCGGTACAGCGTACCGTTCCAGTTGATCCCACCCCGATCCGTTCCTGGGCCTGTCCCCAATTCGACAATCCCGTCGCCTGGGCGCAAATAGCCTTGGCTTATGCCGTTCTGCTTGGGGACCGGCACCAAATTACGAGGATATGACGTGCGGAAATCTGGAGACCCGTCCGCATAGATACCGTTCAGGATCGGGATCTGCATGGTCTAGCCCACGCGATACCAGGAGAGATTGACAGCGTCATAGCGCATCGTGAAAAAATCATTAGCCGCCAATGTCGTCGGAGCGCCTGTGACGGTCGTGCCGCCCGCCGATACCGTCAACGTGGTAACCGCCTGCGTGCAGTTCACGCTGACCTCTGCCCTGTCGTCAGGGGCAGTCGGCAACACAATGGTGCCGGCTGCGAACCCAGCCGTCGGCGTCAATAACAGCCAAGTGTTGCCAGCCGAAACAGTCACAGAGAAGCCTGTAGACGACGGAGACGCATATTGCGTAGTCAATGTGCCTGGGATCGACAGATTGCTCTGCATGTACGTCTGGAGCGTGTTTATGGATGCCTTGCGGGCGTCTCCTGAGTTCTGCACATAAACAGGAAGCTGGTCTCCAGGAGACAGCGTATCGACCGATGACAGTTGATTGATCGTGGCCATGATTTACTCCAGTTCTAAGACGCCATCAGGCCCAGCCTGAAGCGGATCTTGCGGCGGGACAAGGAATGGGTCGTTGTAATAGCGCCAGCCTTTGTTGCCTGCGCCAGACGGGATCGTCCCGTCGCCAAGTTGTTGTTCAACTATCTGGGCCGATGTCATCAAAAGCTGTTTGTAAGCCATCGTGGCCGCGGCTTTGGTCTCCGGCGCGATTGCCCGACCGTAACCTGGGCCAAGCCTGATCGCCAAGTTCAGCGCCATAGCCTCGATGGCCATGTCGGTAACGCCGCTTTCTTGATCCAAGTCGCTAGATCCCGGCGACGACGGCAGCGCATAGCCAATGCGGATGCCTTTGCCGTTCCAGGTCGCCATCATGTTGTCAAGCCGGCGAAGCGCGCTATCAAGCTGTTGCGGCTGCAAGTCGAAGACGTAGCCGGCTAGGCCGATTTCGTCGAACGCCTGCTCGATTATGTCCCGCTTCGTCCAGCCCATAGTCTATTCCTCGGTTTTTTTGCGACGCGACCGCTTCGGAGCCGGCGCGGGCTCAGGACCGTTCTTGGCCTCATCGGTCGTCAATGCCCAGCCATCGGCCAGATGTTTTTCGACATCCGCCTCGTTTACGACAACATAGTCGTAAAACCCGCCATGCAGAGCATGATGGCCAGGATGTTTGTACAGCATAACGCTCATTTGCGTTTCCTTTTCGGGGCCCTAGACGGCTTTCCAGCCTTCTCAGCGGCCTTGCGCGCAACATTCAAAGCAATTGCGACAGCCTGCTTGCGCGGACGTCCCGCCTTCTCTTCCATGGCAATGTTCTTGCCAATGCTCTTCCTGGAATAGCCTTTTTTCAGCGGCATAGCCCTATCCTTTGAAGAAAAGTGGGAGGGGCTGGAAACCCCTCCCTAGACCGTTAGGTCTGCGAGAACAGCATGATACCAGCCATCTCAGGATTGCAACAAACAACGCCGTAGAGCACGTCCCAGCGGTATTTGGTTTTCTGAGTGTTGATGTCGAACTGCTTCTGCATCACCACCTCGACACCCTGGTCGGTTGTCGCGCGCATGATGGCAGCGCCAGCATCGGTCGGGATTGCCAGAGACGCCGGGAGCAATTCAATTGCGTCGCGGTGCCAGAAGCAGTTGACCGGAGCCGTCACCGTGTTCAGGAACGTGATCGCAGCACCGTTGGCCGGCGTCGCATCGACGTTCTTGTACTGCTCCTCGGCGTCGGAGCCGCCTTGGGCCGAAACAATGGCCGGGCTGATCTTGACCGTGCCAGAGCCACCGCCACCCGAGACGATTTCCACAATGCGGAAGGTCTTGAGTTGGCCCGTGCTCTGCTTGGTGATGTGATGCAGAGCATAGACGCCAGCGATGGTGAAGCAGTCGCCCACTGCAACCGTGCCAGACCCGACAGCAATGACGAGGTTCTGGTAGCGGTTATCGACGTTAGAGACCTCACCAGTGCCGGCAGTCGAAGTCGCAGCCGGAACATGGTACTGGTTAGCGCCGTTGACAGTCACGGTGGAGCCGCCGGCAGCCGTCAGGCGGTTGGCATAGTCCATCTTGAAGGTCTGGAAGCCAGCCACTTCGCCAACATACGACCGACGATAGGCCTCGGTCGGGATGTTGTTCATGGTCTGACGGGCAGCCAGATCACCGGCCATGCCGTTGTAGTCGCGGCTGGACAGAGCGAAGCTGCGATCCGTCATCATTACGCCCTGCTCGTTCATCAGAGCATCGGCTTCGGCAACGTCGGAATAGCCACTGGCGGCAGTGGTGCGCTTGACGACCAGGGTGCCTTGGTTCGACGCAACGCTGAGAACCGACACGTTGATGTCGGAAGCCAGCTTCTGCGCAGCGGCCTGACCCAGGCGGTTTTCCTGGAGCATGTCGCGCAGTTCTTTGGCGGTCAAAAGCGCAGTGCTGTGCTTCTGGTAGCCAATGGTCGATGGCACGGCAAGCTGGGTGCTATCGCCAAAGTTCGACGTCGCATCGCTGCCGTCATAGGACTGGGCGATGTAGGGCTGCGGACGCCAGATGGTGTCGGAAGACCGCTCCATCTGCTGGCCGTTGGTGTTGTACTTGTTCACCAGCGACGACAGGACGAGGGCGTCGTTGAAGCCCTCCAACAGGTTTTCGAACGCTACGCGTTCCTCTTTCGAAAATGCGTTAGCCATTTTGGCTCTCCTAGATTAGGCCGACTGCCGCATCTGCCGTTTGTACTGCGTGACTTTGGTGTAGTCACCAGTCCGCTCGGCTTCGGCGCGGAGCCGATCCAGTGTGTTGTCTACAGAACCGGACGGGCGTCCGTTTCCACTAATTTTCTTCTCGGGCTGAGAAGCTGCCTTCCGTTTTGTGACTTTCAAGTCCTTCTCCAGCCTCGCCACTGCGAAGGCAAATTTCACAGGATCAGTAATTGAGGATAGCTCTTTCGCTTTAACCGGGTTCTTGCCAATGGCATAAACGAGCAGCGCCGGATCTTCCGCGCCCTGCACGATTAGGCCCTGTTGCATGACGCTCAACGTGTCCTGCACAATCTCTTCGGCGCGGTCAAAGTCTCGCACCCTGAGATTGGATTTGGCCGTCTGGTAACTGCCTAACTGCTGCTCCCAGGCTCGCTGGGATGCGGCTCGCTCGGCCTCTACCGCTGCTAGTTGATCGTCGTTTTCGCGCTTCCTTTCGTACCACGCAGCAAGCTCCCGCTCATATCGCTCGGTGTCATAATCCGCGGCTTCCAGAGTTGGCTTCTCACCTAGTGGCTGACGCGCTGGCTGTTGCCCCTGCGACAGATGCTCGATGCGCTGCTCTAACTCTTTGACCCGTTTCTTCTCTTCACGATACTGCTTGCGAAGGTCTCGAACCCACGTTGGAGCGCGGGTCTCCTCCTCGTCTTCGGGGTCAGGCGAAACCCCATTAATGGATACAACGACCTCATCATCGTCCTCGGCTTCGGCCTCGGTGTCATCGGTATCGTCAGAGGCATCGACCTCCTCCTCCTCGACATCCGGCTCCTCGACCTCGTCTTCCTCGATGAAGTCCTCTTCGTCCAATACTGCCTTTTCTTCTTCGTCCATTACGATCCCAATCTTCTCACCCGCTTATTGTATGCGGACGGGTGGTTGCCGCATCTCTGGGCCGGCTATGACCTCCTGGAGGCCACGGGCTGTTTTCAACACGCTATCGCGCTCGCCGCGCTCAATGCCGGCAAGCGTCTCGACAGTTTTGGCGCGCGTCTCTTCTGTGCGCGCCGCAGTGTATTCTGTATCGGCCTGGGCCTTGACGGCCTTTGCCTGGGCTTCTGCTGCTGCCGCTTGCAAGTACATAGCCTGCGGATCGGGTTGAGCCTGTAGCTGCTGCAACTCCGCCGCCAGTTCTTGCTGTTCTTGCTCGTTCGGCTTGATAACGCCCATGCGCAGCAGCTTTTTGCGGAAAAAGTCGCGCACGTCGCCGATGCCTTCGCCTTCCATGTTCATCATCGCCATGGCGGCCAGGACTTGCTGAGTCTCGGGATCGGGAGCGATCTGCAACATGCCGGTCAGCGCTCGCACCGTGGCAGCGCGCTTGGATGAACTTGTCGGACCAACATCGACCGCAACGTCGAATTTCGCCTTGCTCAGGTCGTTCTCATATTCGACCTCTCCGGCCTCGGTCAGGATGGGCCTGCCCAATTCGATGCTGCGCAGTTCCTCTTGCTCGCCGACGCCCTTCATCTTCCGCCCTGGCTCGACCATCACGTCACCAGCCATGGATAGCCAAATCTCGCCGCAGCGCTTCACGGCCTTGGCCATGTTGGACATGTAGATGAATGCCTGCATGTCCAAACGGTTTTGGATCAGTTCGACGGCCTTGCCGCTGATGTTGGGGACGATCTCCTCGCCGGCCTGCTGATTGCCCAGAAGGTCGTTCATGTCGGCTTCAGTGACCTGCAAGAGCCCAGCCAAAGCGGGCGGGATCTGCGGCGGCTTGGTGTAGCCAATAGGGCCAGCCGCCTGCTCTGATCCGTCTGATCCAGTGATCGTATTTAGGAGCAAATACGGATAGTTCCGCAGATTGTCCTCGGCCCACATCATTTCGAAGCCGGCCACCTGCTCCGGCGTGAACAACGGCTTCTCGACCGTGGATAGCGCCGATATCTCGCCCAGCTTTGAAAGCTGCATGTTCTTCAGGCGCTGCGCGTCCTTGGCCATGCGGACGTGGCCCATGCAGCGCTCGATGTTGTCGATGAACCAGCGCTTGCCATAGACCGGCACAATCGGGATGCAGGTGCCGGCAATGTAGCCGCTGTCCTCAAGCACGCTGTTGCCGCTCATAATGTATTTGCGGACTTTGCGGCGCTTGACGCGCTTCTGGCGGATCTCAATCGCGCCGGTCGCCGCAAGCATACGCTCCAGGTTCTCGTCAGCCTCGAAATCACGCTCGCTGTAGCGCTCTTCCTCGCCATCGATTGTCTCGAACACGCGCACCAGTTCAGTCGCCTCTTCGACTCGATAGACCTCCGCGACATAGATCATGTCTGGCGTGGCCCAGTCAAATTCCCACTGGTGGATCTCTTTTGGCCAGGACGCAGGGTCATCGCCCCACTCGTCGATGTAGCTTTCGCGTGTCATGGCCGTCAGGACAAAGCACAGGCGCGCGTCGCTCTTATCCTGGCGCTTGGCGTTTAGGTCGTAGAATACGCTCGTGTCGGCGTCGTAGATCGGCTCAATACGGATGCGCTGATGGTCGTTTTCGTCGTCGTATTCGTCCTCATAGACGGCACGCAAGCGAAACGCGCCGAAACCACCGCCGACCGCCTCTTCGAAGGCATTGTCATATGCCTCGTCAGCACAACTGTCCTGCTCGTCGGCTCGGAACAGATCATCGCATGCATCCGCCAGCCGGTCGTACTCGTTGCCCTCTTTGCTGACGAAATCGACTGTGATCCGGTTGTTGCGATATTCGTTGATGATCCGCATGACCGCCAAGTGGATCTTGTTGACCTCAAATCGCGGTTTGTTGTTGAATTGCTCCGCCAGGTTGCCTTCCCACTGCGCACCGGCAATGGAATAAAAGCGGCGATCCTCCAGGCACTGGAGGCGCTCGTCGCGCATCGCGGACTGGATGCGGTCAAATTCAAGCAGAGCGTCTTCGTGGACGCTCGCGAGCCGCTCGGCTTTGGTCATGCGTGCCAATGGATCGCTCCAAATAGTGTTTCCATATAACAATAGCACTTTCCGCCATGCGGAACAACAGTCATATTTAACTCGCCATTGGCATCAGCGTGGCGACCGGCTTGGCCTTCGGCTTTGCCTGGGAGTTTGCCCGCCTCGCGCCTTCGCAGGCATAGCGAAGCGCATCGATAACGTGATTGTCCTTATCCTCTAGCAGCGGCAGCACCGATCCGGTGTTCGGATCGACCCTGTAGCTGTAGAGCGTCAGTTCATCGATGGTGTGCTTGCACCGAGGGTGCACGACAATGTCGAAACTCTTGAGCCACTCGACGCCTTCCTCGATGGACTTTGGCCCCTTGATAGCCGGCTGGATTTTGGGGAAGCCGTTCTTTCGCATGTGCGATATGGTTTCTGGCCGAGCACTGTCCGCCACCATCGGCCAGCGTTCAGCCTCTGGGATCGACATGAACAGCGAAGGCGTGTCCACAATCTCGCAGCCGATTTGATATGCCTCATAGTCGATGTATAGCTTGCGCCCGATAATATGACTGCGCACCGCCACCGTCGGGTCGCTGGCAAATCCCCAGTCTGCGCCAAGCCGGTGTATCGCGTCTGGAGGCGCGTCGAAATCTTCCACGGTCCAGTTTTTGAACACCCTCGTCTCGCTGTTGCGGACGTACTCGCCGCGCCAGACGTGCATGTACTTGTCCGGGTCGCGGCGCTTGTCGTACTCCATCTCGGCGTGCAGGACATCCGGGAACCATGGATTGTCGGCATAATTCACCGGCACCACGACGCTGTGATCTGGCGCATTCGGACCACGCAACAGCGCCTCGATTGGGTCGTCGTCGAAACGCGGGTTCCAGGTAAACCAAAGCTGGCTCTCCGGCTTGCGGATCGTCGGGCGCAAGATGTCGAGCGAGAACTGGCTTAGGCTTTGCGCTTCCTCGACCCAGGCGATATCGTAGCCTTCGAGTGACTTTATGCTGTCGGCGGTATGGTTCTGGAGACCCTGGAATATGATGATCCCGCCATGAACGCTGCGGATTTCGCTCTGCTTGACGTCAAAAAGATGGGCAACGCCCATCTCCTCGATCTTATTCTCCAGCAGTTTCTTAACCGACTGCGCCAAGGACTTCTGGACCTCGCGCACGCAGACCGCATCGACCTTGCCCATGGCCGAGCGCTCGATCAGCATCTCGGCAAAGAAATGGCTCTTGCCAGATCCTCGCCCGCCGTATGCCGCCAGATAGCGCGGGCGCTCTGCATCCAAGATCGGCAGAGACCAGCGCGGGGTTTTTATTTCGAGGTTCATTGACCGACCACTAGGCTATCCCACTCGCTTTGCGGGACGTTTTCTGCGATAGCCTGCTCCACATCAAGCGCGGAGACGCCAAGCAGAACGGCTGCGCCTGCGATGCCGTATTTCTTCACGATCTCGATCAGGTCCTCGTCGAAGACGACGTAGTTGCGTGAACCCTCGCCAGCGGCGCGCGATTTGGCGTCTAGATAGCGAATTCCGGGTATGCCAGCGTTTACAAACTCGCGCTGCATCCATTCCCCGCCGTGCAGGCCCTTTATAAACTGACCAACCGTGTCATCAGGCTCTGGTGTTTCAATCAAGCCTTGGTTGGCCCAATGCTCAGCTATCTTGGCAATGCGCGGCTGCTCACTCAGCGGCTTATCCCAATCAAGGAAGTCCTCTGGGTTGGCCTTGATGTTGACTTCGTACATGCGACCCTTCGGAAGCTGCAACTTCGCGGCAGCGTCCTCCATCCACCGCAGCGTAGCTAATTCGTCCTGATAGATGGCGTCTGTAACATCCCCCCCCGCTTCGTCTAGGTAGCGCGCGACCGATGCCTTCTGCGACTCTATCGCGTCATCTACCGTCTGAAACCCTCCGAAATTGTAATATAGTTTTTTCCGCAATGGGTCTGGGAGGTCGAACACTGGCGTCCCGTTAAACTTGGCTTTTTCCCACATGCCACTAGACAGCGAGTCCCGATAGGCCCGCGCAACGTCCTCCGCCTCTGCAAAATAAAGCCCATGCCCGTAAGCCTGCGCGCCCTCGCCAGTGCCGATTTTGCTCATGCTGAACTTGTCAAAGTCATGCGGCGAGCCGTGGTAGGCGCGGATTCCGGAAGGCGATGTCAGCGCGTCAATGGCCCTGCCGCCTGCCGCCTTGGTCCCGAGCCCAAGCCCGGTCTTTATAAGCGGACCCAGGACATCACCGGCCAACGGAATAGCGCCAACGCCAGCCGCCAGACCGAGGCCGGCTGCCTCTCCTATATTGCCGAGCGTCGGGTTATCGTAAGCCCTGCCGGCCGCCAGAGCCGCATCCTGCACATCTATGACGTCACCCAACCCAGGGGCCATCTCAGCAGCGCCCAATAGGTTGTATTGCGTAAACGCGGGGACGCCAAAGCCCGTCAGCGTCTCTACTGCCCACTTGCGGATCGGGTCTTGATAAGCATCAAGTTCGCGCTGGCGCGATTTCCTCTCCGCCTCTGGATCATATGGCGCTGGCCTCGGGTTCGCAGCCCTGAACCCGGTTTGGAAACCATCCGATAGGCCGATCTTCGCCAGCACGTCGCCATAGAGTTCCGGGCTTGCAGATATCACCGCCGCATAGCGATAGGCCGTGCCTTCGTCCATGCCCAGGTTCTCCATCAAGCCGCCTTGGATGATTTCCGGGTCCATAGCCTTACTCCCTCACACCAAAATCAATGATGCGTCTGGTGATATTAAGCAGAGTATCCATCAGCGCCTTACCCTGCGGCCATCGCGTCTGCGCGCTTCGTTGATCATGCCGCTGAGCCGCTTGGTGCCGTGATAAAGAACCGCATCAATCGGCATAACGAACTCGCCCTCGAGCATCCTCGGGCGGAACTCTCCGCCGAACGGAACGTCGGGATGCTCGACATAGCCGCCGGCATGATAAGCATCGCCGGGTTGTCCCTCATCGCCGCCAGGGTCGTTGCCTCCGCCACTGCCTGAGCTTCCGTCCGCACCGGGACCGCCCTCGCCGGATATCCCGCCAAACGCATCCTCCGCCGCAGAATACCCGCCGCCGAAACCAACGCCACCACCATCTGGGCCGGTGATGCCGCCGAACATGTCATCCGCGTGGGTAAAGCCGCCAAATCCTAGCGATTCCGTGCCTGGGTCAGACCTGCCGCCAAATCCCAACGCGTCGGCCAGACCCGTGTAGCCGAGGGTTCTCGACAGCGAGTTAGTCAGGCCCAGCGATGTCGGATTGACGCCTCGCGCTATGTCGATGCCGAGCCCAGCGAGCGTGCCGGCGATCCCCATTGGCGTGCCGAAAGAAAGGGCGGTGCCAAGCATGTCGCCAAAACCATATCCGGGAACAGCCTGCTGGTTTGTATTTTCGTTACTGGGCGAAATGTCGCCGCCAAACTCCTGCCACAGGCCGATATTATACAGCACATCGCTATAGAGCGCGGGGTTCGCAGCTATCTCGACAGCATAGCGATAAGCCGTACCTTCATCCATGCCAAGGTTTTGCATAAGGCCACCTTGGATAATTTTCGGGTTCATCGCGCTATTCCTTCACGCCAGGGTCAATAATACGCCGAGTGATACTGATCTGCAGCGCGCCGCCGTTGTCGCCAGTGATCTCTTGCTTGTCCCTCTGACCGAGCATCTGCTTGCCAAGCCAGACGAGCATCGTCGGGTTTCCGTCCTGGGCCGCCTTCCACTGCGCGCGTCGCAGCGAAGCCTTCCCCTCGCCCTGGTGCTTTTTATAGAGGTCCGCAAAGTTGGAGACGCCCTCGATCTTTCGCTCTGCAATGCGGCGCCCCAGCGTGTCCTCGCTCATGCCAAGAACGTCGCTGATTTCCTCGGCCGTGCACTGGATGCGGATCATGTTGACAAGCTGCTCGAATTCCTTGTCGCTCATGGGCTTCATCGGCCCCTTCGGCCCTGTCTTTTTGCGCTGGGCGGCAGGATTTCGGGTCGCTGGTGCTTTGCAAGCGTCCATCATGCTGCCTCCCGCTCGTCGGAGAGTTCAGCGAAGGTCTGGCCGGTGGCTTCAAGCGTTGCCTGCTGCCCGGTCCAGTCCTGCCACCGCTTGACGATCACGTCGCAGTAGCGCGGATCGAGTTCCATCAGGCGCGCCTTGCGGCCGTGCTTCTCGCAGGCGATGGCGGTCGTTCCTGATCCTGCGAAGCTGTCGAGAACCAGGTCGCTGCCCTTGGTATTGTTGAGCATCTGGTATTCGAACAGTTCGACCGGCTTCATGGTCGGGTGCTCGCCGTTTCGGCTTGGCTTGGCGAACTCAAGGATGGTGGTCTGCTTGCGGTCCGAGGCCCAAAGGTGCGATGCGCCGTCCTTCCAGCCATAAAGGCAAGGCTCGTGCATCCAGTGATAGTCCTGGCGGCCCATGACGAGGCTCGACTTCTTCCAGATCAGGCACTGGCGAACAGGCCAGCCGACGTCCGATGCTGCGCCCCGAAAATTGTAGCCCTCGCTGTCGGCGTGCCAGATGTAGAACACCGCGCCCTTCTTCATCACCGCGTCGGCTGCGGAATAGGCATCGCGCAGGAACTGGCGGAAAGCGTCGTTCGACATGCTGTCATTCTGAATTTTTAACGCGTCCCTGGTCTTTCCCTCGTAGGCCACGTTGTATGGCGGATCGGTGAGCCACATGTCCACCAGCTGTCCTTCGCACAGGCGCTCCATGTGCTCGATGCTTGTGCTATCCCCACACATCAGGCGGTGGCCGCCCAGGAGCCAAATGTCGCCCTCACGGGTGGCAGGGACGGCGGGTGTTTCTGGAACGGCGTCGTCCTCGGTGAGCCCTTCCTTCGCCTCCTCGGGAAACAGCGCGCCGATCTCGTCGGCTTCGAAACCAGTGAGCGACAGGTCGAAGCCCATCTCATCGAGTTCACCGAACTCAAGAGCAAGCAACTCGGTGTCCCAATCGGCCAATTCCGCAACCTTGTTGACACTCAGCCGAAACGCTTTGATCTGCGCCTCGGTCATGTCGTCAGCCAAGATGACAGGCACCTCGGTCAGCCCTAGCTTTTTTGCGGCCTTGAGGCGCAGGTGTCCGTCCACCACAAGCCCGTCAGACTTCGCAACGATAGGCACGCGGAAGCCGAATTCCTTGATCGCTGCGGCCACCTTGTCTACGGCGTGATCGTTTTTTCGCGGATTGCGCGCGTAGTCTATGCAACGCTCAATGGGCCAAGTCTCAAATGTCAGTTTCATGCTTTCCCTTATCTCGGCACAGAGCGGGCCGGGCGCGTCAGCATGATGGCTTCCTTCTCCCAAAAAAAAATCGCCGGCCCGATTAAAGGCCGGCGAGTCCATAACCAAACAAAGGGGAGGATACGCCCAATGACCTGTAGGAGAAGGGCCATCAGTCAGATCAAGATATACCATTGCCAAAACGATGTCAAGCTGGCTTTGTTGTGTGGCGTTGCTGCCTATAGACTTTATTAAACTTTTAAGCGTTGCCTGTTTCGGGTCAAATCGCCGTGCGGGGCTTTCGGTACCAGGGGGGACGCTCGCCGACGAGCGTACCCCACCGCTGGTACCAAAGCAAGCCCCTTTTTGCCGATTTTTGGTACCAGTGGTACTGGTACCGTAATGGTACCACTGGTACCTTCCTATAAGTTGCATTACCCACTACCTTTTTTCGCCAGCACAAGCGCACTGGCCCAAACACCATCAATCACCACCCAACCCCCGGATTCTGGCGTGATTTGCTCGGAATTTATCAGCGAGCCTATGAGTTTGTTGGTCACTGACGGCTTCATCATCTGCCGCACCGTGCTTTCGGCGTTGCCGTCCTCCAGCAGCTTTTCCCGTAAATCCTCCTTTGCGACATACGGTCGCCCGCCGTCAGAAATTTGCGCATGACCGGACCACCATGCTCGTTCGAATGTTTTTCTATGCCTCGCCAGCGCGCTAGTTTCCTGTTGCACGATTTCCGGCCCGTCGGACGGCATCAAAACGGCGCTGGCGACCTTCTCGCCGTCCTCGTCAAACCAGCCGGCAATCTCAACGCGGTCCAGCGACGCGAAAATTGGATCGGCCAGTTCTGCATCTTTTGATTTACGCTGCACCACCTCGATCACGTCACCCGGCACGACGCTGATCTCGATATCGAGTGCACCTTTCCATGCGCTCGACCCGCGCGCCCGGTGTTGCGCCTCGGCTGATACGCCAGTGTGATGCACCAGGATTACGGTGCAGTTAAACTCCTGGATCAGCGCGCCACAGGCGTCGAGCATGGTCTTGGTGTCCTGGGCCGAATTTTCATCGCCATCGAGAAAGCGGTGCAGCGTGTCCACCACGATAGCGGATGGCGTGACGGATAGAGCCCGAATGGCGTCGGCTGTTTTTTGATAGCCGGCGGCGGTGTTGAGATCCAGGCCATGGCGTGACAGCCACATATCCAGGCTGCGCACGTCGTGGCGCTGTTTCCAGGCGGCTATGCGGCCTCGCAGGCCGTGATGTCCTTCGCCGGCCAGATAGACGACCGGCCCATGACGCACCTTGTGCCCGTGCCATTCCGCAATGGCGCCTCGGCTTGCAATCGAAAGCACCATGTCCAGAACCAGGAATGTTTTTCCGCCGCCTGATGGCCCGTGCACCATGATTAGCGCATCACTCTGGATCCAGCGCTTCACCATCCATTTGATCGGGGCGGGCTGTTTCGAGAAATCGTCAGCAGGGACCAGCCAGTCGTCGACCGGCGGGAATAGCAGGCCGTGCAAATCCTTGCCGGCCAGATGGTAATCGTTCGCATCTCCCAGATCGGGCGGCATGACGATCCTAGCGCCGTGCTTGGCGGCGGCTTCGTCGGCCTTGTTACGCCCGACGCCCGATGCGTCGTTATCCGCGACGATGACAATGTCCTGCTGCGCGCCATGGCGCTCGCGTAGCTGGCGGACTACATCCGGCAGGTTGTTGGCGCTATAGGCGATGACGACTGGACGGTTGGCGACCTCCCGGATTGTGGCCGCAGTGGCGAAGCCCTCGGCGACAAAAATCGTGCCGCCGTCTAGATCACCGAGCGTCCAGGAGCATCCGCGCGTTACCGCGCCGGAGTGGTAGCGCTTTTCATCACCGATATATTGCAGGCTGGAAAGGCTGCCGTCCTCCGAGAACAGCGGGACGATCAGACGGCCATCGCCGGTCGCGCGGGCACCGTGCGATTGAATGCCTTTGCGCTTAAGGTATGGATGATCGGCACTGGCAGCGATTGCACCGGCCCAGATGTCGGCGACGGTCTCGGCGGCGACCTCGGCCTTGCGCTTGCGCTCCTCATCGCGACGGGCCTTGGCCTCGGCCTGTCTGGCAATCAGGCGCATCTCCTCGGCTGGCGATAGTTTGCGGCCTATGTCGGCACGAAACACGACGTCGATCTGATCCCGCCAGCAGCCAAAGCGACCGGCAACGGGCTCGTCGGGAAATGCGACGTACCAGCCAGAATTGTCGCGAGATCGGCCTTTGGTCGAGAACCGATGCAAATTGCCATCGATCACGATATTCGACGGCGGGTTGATCCCAGCCGCAAGCATGGCGTCGGCAAGCTGAATCTCAGGCGGGTCGGCTGGCAGATCGGTTGGTATGCGGATTGGACCGCCAGGAAATTTAGCCATTATCGCGCACCCTATCGTCTACAAGCTGACCGTGCCGCTGGGCGTCCAGCAGTATCCCACAACATGCCATGACGTGGCCAAGGTGCGAGACACCGCTTTCCGGGTCAAGGTCTTCGACCTCCTGCCATGCCTTGATGTGACGGAGCATGGCATGGATATAGACCGACGCGGCCACCTGCTTCTCGCGCCAGTTCCAAGCCCCGTACTTGTCGGCCCCTAGCTGATGCGCTCCGGCAGCAGCTTCTAGTGCGGCAAGCGGGATCAGACCCAGACTTGGCTTCTGGATGCCGTAAATCGTTTTTGGATTATTGTCTGGTAAATCACTCATCGGCCTTTAGCTCCCCTGCCGTGAGGCGCTCGATCTGGTATTGACGAAGCATTGGTGGACGCTCGCCCCATCGGTATATCCCATGTGGCCAAATCCCGATGGCGTTGGCTAGGTCTTTGATCGATCCAAAATGCTGGATCGCATCGGCGGTGGTCATTTTTTTCTCCTCATTGCTGTTTTTTTTGAACCTAGGTGTTGACGCCCGCGCAGTCAATCCCTATATTCAACCTATGGCAAACGGAATTAACCGACCGCCAAACCCGGAGAAACGAACATGACCAACGCCGAAGCCAACGAAGCCCTTCTGATCCAGAAGTTCGAATGTCAGACCCAACTGCGCGGGACGCACTGGGACGAATATCAGATTTACTTATCGTGCGCCGATGACGGAAAAGGTGGCGACATAACCCGCGGTGGCGCACCGCTGCGCACTTTCGAGGAATGGCTCGCAAGCTAACATCAACCCGCGGGGCTCCGGCCCCGCATTATCCACACAACCTGGAGGATCTGCCAATGGCAATCAATCTACAAAACACGAACGATCAGCGAGCCAACAGCATCAAGCTGTTGGTTTACGGCCAAGCCGGGGCTGGCAAGACCAGCTTGATCCCCACCATGCCAGCCCCGATCATCCTTAGCGCCGAGGGCGGGCTTCTGTCTATTCGGGACAGCAACCTGCCGTTCATCGAGATCGACGGCATGGACACGCTGCGGGAGGCATACAAATGGCTGACCGGCAGCGATGAGGCCAAGGCGTTTGACAGCGTGGCGCTCGACAGCATCAGCGAGATCGCCGAGGTCTGCTTGGCCACCGAAAAGGCGAAAAGCAAAGACCCGCGTCAGGCATATGGCGAGATGCAGACGACCATGGCCGAGGTCGTCCGCTCCTTCAGAGATCTGCCGGGCCGGCACGTCCTGTTCACGGCCAAGCTGGACAAGAGCCAGGATGAAATGGGCCGGATGCTCTATAGCCCATCCATGCCGGGGCAGAAAACCGGCCAAGCGTTGCCGTATTTTTTCGATCTGGTGCTAGCCCAGCGGGTCGAAAAAGATAGCGACGGCAACATCCAGCGGGCGTTGATGTGCCAATCCGACGGGCTGTGGCAGGCCAAAGACAGGTCCGGGAAACTGGACGCCTGGGAAGCGCCCGACCTTGGCGCGCTGATTGCCAAGATTGGAGGTGCGTGATGGGCCGTGCTTACGAAACGACAAATGACAGAATTGATCGCGAAGTAAATGCGCTGTTGCAAGAGTATTTTGACGCTAACGGCGCTAATCAAGTCATGTTTATCAGCGTTGCGCTGACCGCTGACGGTTTGGCGCGTGGCGTCAATAGGTTCATCACGGAAAACCCTGGCATCACAAAAGTTGCAGCAGGATACGACGAATATGTTGCGTATGTATCCGATAGGGTGGTGCGCACCCTAAACGAAGCAATGGAGTTGCTCGAAAATGACTGACCAAATCCATAACCTCGACATAGACACAGCCGCCGCCGAGTGGATCGCAGCAAAAGAGGCCGAGCGCGAAGCGGTCGAGCGTCGCCGAGCGCTGGAGGACCATATGCTGTCGCTGTTGGGCGTGCCGGACACGCTGGATGGTACAGCGACCACCGAGACTGACGGCGGACACAAAATCAAAGTGGTCGGTCGGATCGGCCGCAAGGTCGATGGTGATCTGGCGCAAGAGATCGCGGCGGAGCATGGCCTGGAGGGCTATTTGGCCAAGCTGTTCCGCTGGAAGCCGGATCTTGACTTAGCCGTCTGGAAAGCAACCGACCCAGAGGTCACAACACCTTTTCTCAAGGCGATCACGAGCAAACCCGGTCGCCCTTCCTTCACCATCGAACAGGAGTAAAAAGATGGCGTTCTTTCCCAACACGATCAGCATGGCGGACATCCCGCGAGACGATGAGCGCGGTCCGATGGAGCCGATCCCCGAAGGCGTTTACGACGTCGTAGTGCAAGGCATTGATTTGCGCACGACCAAGGCCGGAACGGGTCAGTATATGGCGACTAGGCTCGACGTCACAGGCCCGACGCATCAAGGCCGAGTGCTCTGGACCAACATCAACTTCGACAATCCAAATCCGGCAGCGACGGCCATCGGCCTGCGTCAGCTTGGCGAGTTGATGAAAGCGGTCGGCGTCGATCCGGTCGATGACACCGACCAGTTACTGGGCGGTCGGCTAAAAGCAACGGTCATCATCAAGGATGACCCGCAATACGGTCGGAGGAACGAGGTGAAAAAGCTGAGAAGCGCCGCGCCAGATCGGTCGTCGGCACCGTTGCTGGACAAAGCCGCGCCAGCCGCAAAATCGTCCAGCCCGCCGTGGGCTCGCTAAACAGGGAGCCGGGGCGAGAGCCCCGGCAATCACCATGACAAAAATGCCCGATAGCATCGACCGTGTGGCGCTGGCCATTGATGCCTACCACGAAAAACAAGCCGACCAACCGCGCCCGCACCTGGGCGCGTCTATCCTTGGCCACCATTGCGACCGCTGGATATGGCTATCATTCCGCTGGGCCGTCCGCGAGGAGATACCGGGCCGGGTGCGGCGGCTATTCCGGCGCGGTCACAACGAAGAGGCGCTGATCGTCAAAGACCTGCGCGCCATTGGCGTCAACATTGGCTCGACCGAGTATGACCAGACCAGGATTGAGTTCGGCACGCACATTGCCGGGTCGGTCGATGGCATCATCGAAGGCGGCGTACCGGGCGCGGAGGCCGCTAGGCACATTGCCGAGTTCAAGACGCACAACAAAAAATCGTTTGACGATCTGACCCGCAAGGGCGTGCTCGACGCCAAGCCTCAGCACTGGTGCCAAATGCAAATGTATATGCACGGCACAGGCATCCAGCGAGCCCTTTATGTGGCCGTCTGCAAGGACGATGACCGCATCTACACCGAGCGGGTCCGCTACGATCAGGAAGCGGCGGAGACCCTATTAGACCGCGGTCGGCGACTGGCTTTGGCCGAGCGTATGCCGGACCCGATCAGCGCCGATCCGACGTGGTATCAGTGCAGATTTTGCCCAGCCCACAGTTTTTGCCATGAGCGCCGGCTGACCCAGGAGGTCAACTGCCGGACTTGCGCACGGTCTACGCCGACCGATGATGGCAAGTGGGCCTGCGCGCGTTGGGATGCCGAGCATGTCGAGGTCGAGCATCAGCGCACTGGTTGCCATGCGCACGTCCTGCACCCGGACATGACGCCATGGGAGATCAAAGACAGCGGCGATCCAAACGAGGCCGTCTACGTCATCGACGGTGTAGACGTTCGCAACGGCGAGGCCGACGCGTTCACGTTCTCCAGCCAGGAACTAATCGCAGGCGGCGATGCCTGCGCGCGGCAGGAGGTTGGCGAGATCCGGCGGGCATTCCCAGGCGCAACAGTAAAAGAGGTGCGCGATGCTACGCGACTATCAGCAGAGAGCGATTGATCAGCTATATGCGTGGTTCTCAGAGCATTCTGAGGGCCATCCATGCTTGGAACTGCCGACAGGTTCCGGCAAGAGCCACATCGTTGCGGCGCTATGCAAGGACGCGCTTACTAGCTGGCCCGGAACGCGCGTCTTGATGCTCACGCACGTCAAAGAGTTGATCCGCCAGAACGCCAACAAGATGCTGGAGCACTGGCCAGATGCTCCGCTTGGCATCTATTCGGCTGGGCTCAATCGGCGCGAGATTGGTCAGCCGATTACGTTCGCCGGCATCCAATCGGTGCGGAATAAAGCCGACGATATTGGTCGCATCGATCTGGTGATCGTGGACGAGTGCCACCTGATCAATCACAGGCAGGAGGGCGGCTATCGCAAGCTGATCGACGATCTGACAGCCATCAACCCGGCGCTTCGTGTCGTGGGCCTGACTGCCACGCCATACCGGCTGGGCCACGGCCTGATCACCGACGAGCCGGCGCTATTCTCGGCCCTGATCCAGCCGGCGAGCATGGAGGAGTTGATCCACAAAAAATATCTGGCCCCGCTGCGATCAAAGCGGCCAGACATCCGCATGTCAGTTGAAGGCGTTCGCAAACGCGGCGGCGACTACCGCGAGGATGACCTGCTAAAGGCGCTGGAGGATTTTGACACCATGGGCGCTGTCCATGAGGCGATGCGGCGCGCCGATCATTGCCGGTCGATTTTGTTTTTCTGCACTGGCGTCGATCATGCCCACGAAGTGCGGGACATTCTCCGCGCATGGCACGGCCTGACCGCCGAGACTGTGGTGGGATCGACGCCAAAAGAAGAGCGGGACCGGATACTGGATGGCTTCAAATCCGGCCAAGTGCGGGCCGTCACCAACGCCAATGTTCTAACCACCGGCTTTGACCACCCGGACTTGGACTGCATCGTATTTTTGCGACCGACGCTGTCAGTCAGCCTGTATGTCCAGATGGCCGGGCGCGGAATGCGGGTCAAGAGCCACACCGATCATTGTCTGGTGCTTGATTTTGCCGGCCTAGTGGCCACACACGGGCCAATCACGGCGGTAGATCCTGGGCGCAAAGCTGGCACTGGCGATGCGCCGGTCAAGATTTGCGAGCATTGTGACGAGATCAACCCGTTGGCCGCCCGCGAGTGCATTGGCTGCGGTGAGCCGTTTCCGGCGCCGGCAAAGCGAGAATTTAAGCTGGGCGATCAGGACATCATGGGGCCTGGAGCGCAAACGATGTTGGTCAAGCGCTGGCGTTGGCGCACGCAGGTCAGCCGGGCCAGCGGCAATCCCATGCTCGCCGTGACTTATCATCAGGGGATTTTTGACCAAGGCGTGACCGAGTATCTGACACTGGGTTATCCGGGCTATGCCGGGCAAAAGGCGGCAGCTACACTGGCCGAAATCGCCCGCAATGCCTGCGTCGATGCTGGGCAGCATATGGACCTGACCGAGATCGCTGGCGCGATGAACGCAGCCAAGCCGCCGGCATCGATCACCTACAAGCGGGACGGCAAATTTAACAGGGTCACAGGCAGATCATGGCAACAGACAGCGAACATGTAGAACAGCGACGGCTAGTGCAGTGGTTCCGACAGGCATTTGCCGGCGTCCGCATATTCTCGATCCCGAATGGTGGCCACCGACACTTGAGCGTTGCGGCAAAGCTGAAGGCGGAAGGCGCTACGTCTGGCGTGCCTGATCTGTACGTCCCGCAGTGGCGACTGTGGATCGAGATGAAGAGATCCACCGGCGGCAGGCTGTCGAAAACCCAGATCGACTGGATTGACTACCTGACCACGGTTTGCGGCGATGATGTTGTGGTTGGTTCCGGCTTCGACGATGCACGCGAAAAAATATTGGAGATTGCGCAGAAAAAAGGTTGACGTTTATCCGAAAAGGTTTACATTAAGGACATGGCAAACGGAATGAGCCGACCGCCACCAACCTGGAGGAACACCATGACCAAAATTGACACGATAGAAACGCTGACCGATTTTTTCGATAAATTGGATTTATTCGAAAAATACACCGTCAAAGAATTGCTGGAGCACTTCGTCTGCATTGACGGGGTCGTGTACGAGAGAGGAGATTTACACCAGTGCAAGGGCTGCGATGCTTACGCCCCAATCCAGGTCGATATGGGTCGATTCGACCATTGCCAGGAGTGCGAACATGAAAATGCTCTGTAATATCCTCGAGCTGGCGTGGCTCATTGCTGGCCTGTCCGTCTGCCTGATGTTCATCCTATGACCGATACAGATACTTTGATGGCCGTCATCCGGGTGCTGAAGGAACGGCACCCGGAAAAGCGCTCGCCGACTTTGCAGGAGATTGCCGACCACATGGGCATCAGCAAGCAGGCCGCGCATCAGCGCACCAAAGTCGCCGAGCGACACGGGCTCATCTCGGTCATACCGCGCAAGCACAGAGGGATCATCTTGCTATGAAAAGGTGGACTGAGGACGAGGTCGAGCATCTCAAACGCATGTGGCTCGCGCCGGGCCATACAGCCAGCGCGATTGCGCGGGAGATGCATCGAAGCCGAGAGAGCATAATTCGCAAGGCTCGATATCTGGATCTACCAAAACGGGTCGTAGATGCCGACGTCGTGCGCAAACACAAGGATGCCGTGCGCGAGATCGTTCGCGAAGGGTATGACCGTGGCCGCACTGTTGAAGAGATCGTCTGCAACCTATCTGACGCCGGCCACCAGATGACCAAAAACGCGGTCATCGGCCTAGCCAACCGCATGGGCCTGAAGAATAAAAAAGGGCAGAAGTATCTGCCCTATATCCAGCCTCAACCTAAAAAAATAGAGGCGCAGGTGCGAAGCTGTCAGTGGGTCAAACGCATCGACCCAAGCTACCCGCCAAAAGTCGAATACTGCCACCGGAAAGCTGGTGAAGGCGGCATATGGTGCCAGCAGCACCGGGAAATCGTGTACGTTAAGCGAGAGGAGATGCCGAAATGGCTGCGAAAACTAGCGTCGGGATAACATGGCGACCTGAGCCCAAGCCAAAGCGGCGCACCAAGCCTGCGCCGTTTAATCACCGCAAGAAAGTCGGGCCGAAATCTAAGTGGAGGAAACGATGAGCATCGAGACAAGCGCGCGATGGCATGCCCATTGGCTAAAGATCGCCAGGGTGTATGCCGACCGCTCGAAAGACCCCAGCACCAAGGTTGGCTGCATCGCCGTCCGAGATCGAGCCCAGATCGCAGCCGGCTATAACGGCCTGCCTCGCGGTGTCGTCGATCACCCAGACCGATACGCCGACCGGGACACAAAGCTGGCCATGACCGTCCACAGCGAAGGCAACCTTGTCGCTGACGCTGCCAGACGCGGCGTAAGCCTCGATGGCGCAACCGTCTACATCACGCATCCGCCGTGCAGTCATTGCGCCGGCTTGCTGATCCAAGCTGGCGTCGCGAAAATACTGCACCCACCGGTCGAGCGAGAGTTTCTTGCTCGCTGGGATCAAAAGGTGCAGCGGCAGATGTACTTGGAAACGGGCGTGCTCTGCATGGAAATCAGCGAGGAGATCGCATCATCGTGACCGGCATCATCACGACCTACTACGGCCTTGAGGCCGACCGAACGGCGGAAATCTATCATTCGCTTGAGGGCTATTCGGTCGTTTGCCGAGAGGGCGATGCTATCCTTAGCTGCGTGACAGCGCCGAGCCGCGAAGACGCCGACGCATTTGCCGAAAAGTGGGCTCATGAAAATGCCGACTAGGGTAACACCAAATCAAGCCTTCGAAGCCATTGGGATACTAATGACTTTAGCCGAGCAAGCAAACGCAGGCGGGCGGGCGTCGGCTATGGTTCTAGGCCGGCCCGTCATTGACCAGATATTGGATTTGGTCGCCCGCATCAATGCGAACAAGGGATGACTGATATGCACGAAGAAGTAAAGCTGGCCGGCTACAGTCGCCGGATCGGCGCACAGCCTGATGAGACGCTTGGCGACCAGATCGCCTACTATGCCCGCGTGAGTAATCCGACATCCGCGGATATGGGCAAAGGCAACGACAAGTTGATTAGCTATCTGATCCGGCACAAGCACTGGTCGCCATTCGAGATGGTGTCAGCGACCGTAAAAATCACCAGCACGCGCGATATCATCCGTCAGATATTGCGGCATCGCTCGTTCTCGTTCCAGGAATTTTCCCAACGATACTCGGCGACCGAGACCACCGGCGACGTTCGCGAGGCGCGCTTGCAGGACACTGCCAACCGGCAGAACAGCTTGCCCAACGCCGACCCGGAACTCGATGACTGGTGGGTCTATAAGCAGCGGGCCGTCATGGGCAGCGCGTTTGAGATATACGACCAGGCGTTGAAGCGCGGCATCGCCAAGGAGCAGGCTCGTGCCATCCTGCCGGAAGGACTGACGCGCAGCACGATATTTATGAGCGGCTCAATCCGGTCATGGATACACTATTGCGAATTGCGCACTGGACCAGAGACGCAGAAGGAGCATCGCGAGATCGCTGCTGCGTGCGCAGTACAGATCGCCCGCGTATTCCCTCAGATCGTCGGAGTGTTGCAGCATGACTGACCGCTTGGAAATCATGGACGGCTTCCGCCAGCGCCTGCAACGAGCCATGGATGTCCGTGGTTATTCGCAGCACGACACCGCCCGCGCGACTACGCTTTCTCGACAGGCGATCACGCAAATGCTGGCACCGGAAACGTGCCCAAGGGCTCGCAAGATGGGGCCAAAGCTGTATCAACTGACCAAGTTGGCTGCCGGACTGCGGGTCAATCCGGCTTGGCTGGCGTTTGGCTCAGGCAATCCGCCTGAAGCGGGCAAGGCTGGAAAGGAACAAAATGACGACTAATGAGAAAAACGCCCGCATCCCGGACCCTATCCGGGCAGGGCTCACAAGCGATGATATGAAGCGCCCTCCAACCGCATACGACCGATTGCGAGTCTGGGTGGCCGCTCGCGACAACTTGATGGACTTTTCTGAGTACGATGCCGACGAAATAATGGAGCACATAGATAGGCTGTTAATCGAAGCGGGTTATAGTCTGGAACTGAAAGGAAGCTCTGTGACAGTTCACGCATACGGATTTAACCGCGACCCTAATCTCTTTTGGGAGGCTGGAGCGGATCGCGTTTGGATTGATACAGACGGGTCAAGCCGCGCCATGCTGGAATGCCTAGCGAAAGACTTCCAAGACGGCGATTTTCTTATCTACATAAGCGAAGAAGATTTCTCGCCGTATGGAGCCGCCCTGCAATTTGTGTTGCCGGAAAACCGTAAGCTGGTCGAATTGCCGCTGCCGGAGGCTAGAGACTAATGCAAATCCAACACGAAACGCTCATGCGGATATATCGGCAGACGCAGGACATCTGCGACAAAAAAGAATTGCTCATATCAGACGTGATGCGCCTGATCGAAAAGGCGATAGAGAGCAACGAACGCGGATATTCACTGGCCCTAGAAATCCCCCACCAGTGGACGGCCCATTCGCTTCACACCATATTTTTGCCGCTGGATGAGGCTGAGTTCAGCGACCGAATTGACGAGGCGTAAATTTACGCTGAACAAACGCTCGATATGCGCCAACAGGATCTCGCCGAGGCTGTGGAGGGCTTGGCGGGGTCCGCTCGGTTAGATCCATTATAGGCCTAAGAAACGCATCAGGCTCCGGCATAGGGATTTTATATGCCGCCTGATCCTCCGGCATATCGAGCGGACTTGCAACGTCAGGTAATCGGTCGCGCTTACCGTATTTTCCCAAAATCGTCGAAACATAATTTTTAGTCTCCCGAAACGGCGGGATACCGCCATATTCTCTGACGCGACTGGGGCCGGCATTGTATGCCGCCAGGGCCAATCCGATATCGCCACCAAATGCGTCGATCTGCTGGCGCAAATAGCGAGCGCCGCCCCGCAGGTTATCGACCGGGTCGTATGGATCGACGCCAAGCTCTCTGGCCGTGCTTGGCATCAATTGAGCCATACCAATAGCGCCCTTGCCAGCGTCCGGTGGATTTTCCCGGAAGCTGCTTTCCTGGCCAATCACCAGTTCGAAAAGGTCTGGGTCAACTCCTTCCATCTCTGCGATTTGGCGGATCAGCGTGCGGTACTTTGACGGCATTACCACTTCTCCCTATCGGCCCAATACGCCGCCGACATTTTCCCCTTGGCGATGTTTTTTGCATGGCGGGCCTTGAAGGACGCCCGCTTTTTCTTCATCGCCTCGCTCTCGCCTTTTTTGGGCGCGCCAGCGGTCTTGGCACCTTGCTCGCCAAAACGGATCGTCTTGATCTTGTCGCCGACCTTGGCCACGACGATGTGGGACTTCTTGGGGTGGTCGGGCGTCCGTTTCGGCTTGTTATAACCGGACACGCCGGCTCGTTTTAGGCGTGCGTCGTCAGGCATCTGGGATATCCATCATCTCAAAATGTGGCGCGTCGATAAACGGGCGGCGACCTTTAGACCGCCTGTCGTCGATGTAGGACTGCATAGCGGCCTCCATGGACCCGTACCACTCGCAAATGTCCCCAACGCTCCAAGCCCCGCCCCAGACAATCCTAAGACCTGTTCTTAGGGCAGCGGCCCTAATAGCGGCTGCAATCTCGTCGTAGACAGATAGCTCCCAAGAAACTCGGCCATTAATGTAGGCCACCAGATCCACCGCGTGGCCGGTCAGATGTTTTGATTTCATGGTCTGGCTGGCACCGACGCGGACCAATTCTTCCTGGCGCTCAATTGACCGCAGCCCCTCAGTAACGCTAAAATCAATAGCCGTCAGAGAGATCGCCTGTTTGACAACGCCTGCAAGCCGTCCATCGACGCCATCCAAACGCGCCAAAGATCGATCAGACAGAGCAAACGTCATTTTTTGAGCGTTCCGGCTATTTTCTCACCTGATCGACCGACCACATAACCGCCAACGCCGATCATCAGTAGGTTCCAAAGCTCGTCCGGAAGCGGGATGCTAAGAGCCACTTGCTGCCCAAGCGCGTAGTTGATTATCACCGTCGCAATTGGCGCGAGCAAATAATTCCATCCGATGATAGCCGTGATCGTTAACATCAGGATCGGACGCCACGTCGCTGTGATCGTATGCTCAGATTTAGCCTCGGCCATAACGACCTGCGCCGCTGCCTGCTCGATGGCGTGGCTGTTGGTCACGAGCGCCATGTTCAG
>Ga0208898_1000340_pt1 | contig 36436 bp, 51 predicted proteins | sample VirMetDEL_Mar_4_FD_184513 | JGI IMG/M metagenome (GOLD analysis project Ga0208898, IMG submission 184513) | Aqueous microbial communities from the Delaware River and Bay under freshwater to marine salinity gradient to study organic matter... | ecosystem: Environmental > Aquatic > Marine >... | reverse complement strand
ATCCACTAATATTTTTTATAGTGCGTTAGTTGATAGAGTTACAATTGTATTAGAAAAAAATGAAGATAAGATTAAGGTATCCATTTTTAATTTTACTAAATCAAGAGTAGTTGGTTACAGATACTTTAAAAAAGAAAGTAATGATATGCATATCACCTTTAACATAAAAACTAATAATTTTTATATTACAACAAGTACATTTAGTAACAGAAGAAGACACACTTTTACAAGTAAAAATGACTTTAGTAAGATTGACACAAAAATAAAGTCATTGAAATTTCAGAACAATTTAAGTGTATTAAAAGGTGTACGGTTAAATTCTTCATTAAACAAAATAAAAACAAATACAATAAATGTTACTCCTTTATTAACGGCATTATATGATGAATTAGGTTTAGGAAACACCACTAATAGTTTTAAAAAAAATATATTTGTTGGCCACCAATCGGAGATTTTAGGTAATATAATAATGGAATGGTTTGTTAAGGTTAGAGGTATTAAAGTACCAAACGATTACAAATATTATTTAATAAATCATTATCCTGGAATAAAAATATTGAAAAAAAATAATATGAATTTACTTCAATCTATATTGAAAGAAAATGGATTAAATGGTAAATTTTATAATCGATTATTGAATTTAAATCCAAAATGTAACATTACCGACTTAACACATTTAAGGGATTATTTAGGTGATGATAATATAAAACAAATCAAACCAAATATTTTAATTAAAAGTAATAATTTTACAGATAATAAGTGGGTAAGTTATGCTAAAACTTTAAAATTGGAAGGTGAACTCAATAAACATGAAAAGAAAAATATAATTAACATATATAATACGTCACTTGATTGTGATAGGATAAAGTGGTTTATAAATGAATTATATGACCATATTAGTATGAGAGAAAAGTTAAAGTCATATGGTGTGGTTAAAAAAATAAAGGCAAAAACTATTTTAGATTTTGAACAAGAACATATTGAATGGGCATCTTTAATAAACCAATTAGAAAGAAATAAAGAAGTTAGTTACATATACCCATCTAAATTTTTGGAACATATAGAAAAACCAATAATTGTTGATGACACAAAATATTTTGTAAAAGTGTTGGATAATGATTTTGAATATTTCAATGAAGGACAAATACAACATCATTGTGTTAGAACTTATTTAGACAGATACGATAGTATTATTATATCGGTAAGAAAGGATTATCCTAGCAATACGAATAGAATGACTTGTGAATTTAAAATGAACAATATAGGTGAACCTAAATTGGTTCAAGCTAGAATGAAGTACAATGCTATTCCAGATAATGAATGGGAAATTGTTAAAAAATTACTTAGGAAAGAATTTTTGGATTATGTGTGTAAACCAAAAAGTGAAGTAATGCCTACAATTAATATATATGACAAAATTACTAATGAAAGAAAAATTTTAAAATACAGTAAAGAATATGCTGGGTTTGTGTCAGGTGAAGAAATTCATGAGTTAATAGATTTACCTTTTTAAAATTAGTTATTATGTTTAAATATAAATAAAAATACGATACATTATTAAGATGAAAGTAAAACTAGAGTATATTTGGTTAGATGGTTACCAACCAACACAAAAATTAAGGAGTAAAACCAAAATATGGGATTATGACCCAATGAGTGACCCCAAAATGCAAACTAAGAGAACATTGGCTTATAATGGAAGAGTAATTCCTTGTCCCGAAGAATTACCTCAATGGTCATTTGACGGTTCATCAACTAAACAAGCTGATGGTAATAATTCAGATTGTTTATTAAAACCAGTTCATGTTATAATGGACCCACAACGATTAGATGGTTATTTAGTTATGTGTGAAGTTTTAAATGCTGATGGTTCACCACATGAAACAAATTATAGACATAATTTAATTGATGATGAACAATATTGGTTTGGTTTTGAACAAGAATATACTTTAACAATAAAAAATAACAAACCTTTGGGTTTCCCAAGTGAAGGTTATCCTAAACCACAAGGACAATATTATTGTGGTGTGGGTTCTGAAAATGTTGTAGGTCGTGATATTATAGAAGAACATTTACAAGTTTGTTTGGAAGCTAATCTTAATATTACTGGTGTTAATGCTGAAGTGATGGTAGGACAGTGGGAGTACCAAGTATTTTCAGAAGGAGCTAAAAAAGCTAGTGATGAATTATGGTTATCTAGATTTTTGTTAATAAGATTAACAGAAAAATATGATTTAAAAGTTAATTTTAATCCAAAACCAATTAAAGGAGACTGGAATGGTTCTGGGTTGCATGTTAATTTTTCTAGTGATTTAACTAGAGAAGTTGGTGGAAAAGAAATGTTTGAATCTATTTGTGAAGAGTTTGGTAAAAACCATAAAAACCATATTAAATTATATGGTGATGGGAATGAAAAAAGATTAACTGGATTACATGAAACCCAACACATTGATAAATTTAGTTATGGTGTAAGTGATAGAGGTGCTAGTATAAGAATACCTATAAGCACAATAGAAAATGGTTGGAAGGGTTATTTGGAAGATAGAAGACCAGCTAGTAATGCTAACCCATACTTATTATGTGGTATTATTTATGATACTTTATTAAAAGCAGAAAATAAATTTAGAACAATTGAAGTTTAAAATATGAGAATAACATTATTTAGTCAATGGGAATGTAAAACTTGTGTCGCTTTAAAAGACCTACTGACACAAGAAAATATAAAATACAAAGTTATTGAAGTATTAAAAAACAAAGAACTTTGGGAAGAAATAAGAAAAGAAGAATTAAAAACTAATTCTAACATTATGTATACACCTACTATTTTGGTAGAAGATAAAAAAAATAGAATTTATATAGCTGCTGGTAGAGATTTTAATACACCAGATGAGGCTTTGTTAGAATTAAAACAATATTTATAATTATGGAATTAAACGATAACACATTAGAAAGCACAATTAAAGAAAATCGTGTTGTTCTAGTTGATTTTTGGGCTGAATGGTGTGGACCATGTAGGATGTTAACACCAACTATAGAAGAATTGGAAAATGATTTCGCTGATAAAGCAATAATAGGTAAAGTTAATGTTACTGATAATGCAGAAGCTTCGTCTCAACATCAAGTAAGGAGTATACCAACTATTATAATATACAAAGAAGGTGTTGAAGTAGAAAGAATTGTTGGTTTGCGAGAAAAAAGTTTTTACAAAGATAAAATTAACTACTATTTAAATTAATATTATATGAAAACATTATTAATATATTCAGAAGAAGGGTGTCCTTGGTGTACTAAAATGAAAAATTTATTAGAAAAAGAAGGGATTAAATTTTTAGTCAGAGATATTGAAAGATTTGATAAAGAGTGGGATAAAGTTAGTAAAGAAGCTAACACACAATATATACCAACAGCTTGTATCGTGAATCATGACGAAAAAAGTAAAATTTATTTGGCACCAGATAATGATTTTGATGAAATTGAAGAGGGTGTAGAAAAGATTAAAAAATTAATGTTATAATGGGATTAGATATATCATATTATTCAAACGTAGAACATATACCACCCAATAAAGTACCAAAAGGTGTTAAACCTTTTAATAAGGAATTTGATGAATGGGATAAACAATATCCAAATAACTATCTTTATTACATAGACAAAAAAAATAGTAATTGGCCAAAACATTTAGAAGGTTTAGAAAATGGTTGGTATTTGGTACCACGTAATTTGGGTGAAAATTCATTTAGGGCTGGTAGTTATAGTGGGTATAATGAATGGAGAGATGATTTAGCTTTAGCTGCTGGTTTCTCAGGTGGAGCTCAAGAAGTTTGGTCATTAGAAGATGAATCAATAATTGGTAAACCAGAAAGTCCACCATTTTCAGAATTAATTAATTTTTCAGATTCAGATGGTATAATAGGACCTAAGTTAAGTAAAAAACTATATAATGATTTTATAAATAATGAAGGTAAAATCAAAGAAAACATAGATATGTGGTTTTTAAAAGTACACCCATACAAAGAATATGATATTAGAGATATGGAATGGTTTTTTGCAAAATATGATGATTGGAAAGAAGCTTTTAAAGTTGCATCAGAAAATGGTTTTGTTTCATTTCACTAATTACAACATATTAAAAATTCACAATTAAAAACAAATTAAAAAAAATGAAAGGGAAAGATTTAATGTACTTAGCTTTAAAAGCACAATGTGAAGCTGAAAAAGCAGAAGCAGAATTTACACTAAACAATTACATGTGTAATAGTGTTGGTATTGGTGAACATCCACAACAAGTAGAGGAGGCGATGATAGCTTTAGATAAGTTAGCTTCGGCCAACGACAAGTTGGAAAACCTTAATTTGTTTATGGAAAAAATTGGAAATTAAAAAAAAATAAAAAAATTACGTCTTGGGGCTTGACAGGAGTGATTTTTTTTAATATACTTGAACAACGTTAGTCACTTTTACTAATTTATTTAATATTTATAATACTAACCAAAAATTAAATTAACCTATTTATCATGAATTTGAGAGACGCACTTCAGACACAAGACACGGTAACCGAAAATGGGATGGCAACTAATTCATCTTCTTTGAACCACTGTGTGAACCTATTTTTTCAGATAGGTGCGATGAGAGGGATAAATAAGAAAAAACTTATTTCAAAGTTCTCAAAAGCATATAATGAAGACGCTCTAATTGCTATGAAAATTTTATTCTGGGCAAGAGATGTGAGAGAAGGTGCTGGTGAAAGACAAATTTTTAGAGATATTTTAGGTTGGTTATGTAAAAACCACAGTGAAGTACTTAAAAAAAATGTTCACTTAATTAGTGAATATGGAAGATGGGACGATGTCCTAACTCTTGTAGGTACAGACAACTGTTGGTTGGAACCACTTGAATTAATTAAATCAGCTTTAAACAACAAAGATGGTTTATGTGCAAAGTGGATGCCAAGAAAAGGTGTTAAGGCAAATACAATTAGAAAGTATTTGAATATGACACCTAAAGAGTATCGTAAATTATTAGTTAGTTTGACTAATGTGGTTGAAACTAGTATGTGTTCTAAAAAATGGGAGAATATTGATTATTCTAAATTACCATCCTTAGCCGCATCTAGATACCAAAAAGCTTTCCACAAAAATGACGGTGAAAGATATAGAGAATATATTAATTCTCTTAAAAAGGGTACTGTGAAAATTAACGCTGGAGCGGTATATCCTTATGATATCACTAAATCACTTAAGTTTGGGGACTCCGAAATTGCGAGTGAACAGTGGAAAGCTTTACCTAACTATATGGAAGGTTCTGAAGAAAGAATACTACCAGTTGTAGATGTTTCGGGTTCTATGGTATGTTCAGCGGGTAACAATCCTAATGTTTCTTGTATGGATGTTGCAATATCACTAGGTCTATATATTTCGGAAAGAAATGTAGGTCAGTTCAAAGATACGTTTATTACGTTCTCAGAGAGACCAACATTTCAAGTACTTAATGGTGATTTAAAAGATAGATATCAACAACTAAAAAGAGCTGATTGGGGTATGAATACAAACTTAGCATCTACTTTTGAATTAATTTTAGAACAAGCAGTCAAGCATCAAGTGTCTCAACATGAGATGCCAACTAAAGTTCTGATTCTTTCAGACATGGAATTCGATTCAGCTAATGTGTTAGGTAAATGGAACCCAACCGCACAACAAATGATTAAAGAGATGTTTGAGAATGCTGGGTATAAAACACCAGATATCGTTTACTGGAACATAAATGCTAGAAACGATAATTTCCCAACTTCATTTAATGAAATGGGGACAGTACTAGTATCTGGATTCTCACCTTCAATCATGAAAAATGTTTTAACTTGTGATAACTTCACACCTTATAACATGATGATGGAGACTGTCGATTCACTTCGATACGAACCAATAACGGTCTGATGAGTAGACCAAAGAATACTTTCAGCAAAAGTTAAATATAACTATGAAAGAGAGAGGTGGAAATATTCCCCCACCTTGTTGAAAAAATAAAAAAGGGATTTTTAGTCTCAGAAGTCCTAAATTAAAAAAGAGTTCACCCATATTCTGACTACTCATCAGATTTTAAAAATTCCGTGATAAGTTCACGTTTATATAAATAAGGAAGGTTTCAGCAATCTACTTTAAATTAAATGATAACGCAACAATCAACACCTTCCTGATAATGTAAAAAAACCCCATATTGGGGTTTTTTTTTTGAACATATTTAAATTTTAGTTGAATATTTTACCTAGTTATTAGGTATTGTAATATTATTCTAGCCATTCTTTCATCAAAAAATCTAGAATCTAATTCAGCGACTACTATATTTGTTTCATCACCATAACCATCTACTAGTTCTTCTGTATCATAATAAATAACATATTTTGGGTAATCGTAAGCATCTACATATTCTAAAGATAATTGACCATCTTTATATGTTTTTCTATCTAGTTCGTCAATACTAAATTCTCTTAATAATTTTTTTATTCTATCTTTCATTTGTTTTTTAAATAAATATTCTTTATATTTGAAATCTCAAATACCTAACCAATACTATTGGTTTGGGTAGTTCAAAACTTAAAATTTAATTATTTCGATATGAATTTAGGATACGCTTGTATTAATATGTCTTTATCTAAAGAAAAACCCAAAGTCACAACCAATAGGTCTATGATTAAAAAAACATTTATTACCAAAGGTATCGATTATGCTTCTGAGTTATCAATTTTAAATGTCAGAGATTTAATAAAAATTATACAATGGAATGAAAATAATGGTATTAAATTTTTTAGAATGAGTTCGGATATTTTTCCTTGGGCATCAGAATATAAATTATCTGATTTACCTCACTACATTAGGATTAAACACTTGTTAAGTGGTTTGGGTCATTTGGTTAAAAAATATGGACATAGAATTACATTCCATCCAGGTCCATTTAATGTTTTAGTATCACCCAACGATAATGTTGTTGAAAACACAATAAAAGATTTATCAAACCACGGTGAAATATTTGATTTAATTGGTTTATCTAGAACACCATATAATAAAATTAATATACATTGTAATGGTGTGTATGGTGATAAGATTTCTGCTATGGATAGGTTCTGTAAGAACTTTGAAAGATTACCTAAATCCGTACAAACACGTTTGACTGTAGAAAATGATGATAAAGAGTCAATGTATTCAGTTAAGGATTTGATGTACATACACGAAAGGATAGGGATACCAATAGTGTTTGATTATCACCACCATAAATTTAATACAGGTGGTCTGACGGAAGAAGAAGCACTTAAACTTGCTGCAAGCACTTGGGGTGATATCAAACCTGTAGTTCACTACTCTGAGAGTAAATCATTACATGAGAATAATGATACTATTAAACCACAAGCACATTCAGATTATATCTCTGAATATATTAATACCTATGGTGTAGACGTTGATGTGATGTTAGAGGCCAAGAAAAAAGAACTCGCTCTAATAAAATATCAGAGTACTAATACTTTATTGATTTAATTATTTTTTTTATTTATTTTTAATTAAATTATAAAATTATGACAAATTTTAGCAAAGAATCTACCACATTATCTAAATTAAAAGATGGTGACTTATTTATAACCAATTCTAATAATGTTGGGATATATTTAGGAAAGGTAGAAGGTGGTTATAAAATTAAAAATAATTCAACAGATAAAGAATATGTCGTACCACATGGTAATTTTCCCGTATTTAAAGAAAAACCTAGACATAATAATAATTTTAAGAAAAAAAATTATTTAATTAAAAGGATAGATAAAAGTCAGGCTTACGAATTTATAAAAAAATATCATTATTTGGCTGACGCAAAGTTCTTTGCTAAGTTTTCTTTTGGATTATTTAAAAAAGGAGATGAAGAAATTTTAGGTGTGACAACATTCTCAAATCCACAAGGTAATGTTGCACTGAAAGGTTGGTTTGGATTACCCAATACTGACCAAACAGTTTTAGAATTATCTAGACTATGTGTTTTACCAAACTTAAATGGAACTAATGCGACATCATTTTTGTTAGGTACATCAATTAGATTATTGAAAAAAGAAAATGTTAGAGCGGTAATTACTTTAGCTGATAATTCTAGACATAGTGGTAGTATCTATCAGGTGTGTAATTTCACTTATTATGGATTATCCACACCAAAAAGTGACTTTTTTCTTTATATTGGTGATGGCACTTTCAAAAAAAATTATAGAGGTACGACTAAGGATGCTAAAGGAGTTTGGTTACCTAGAACACAAAAACACAGATATGCTTACATAATGGATAAAACTTTGGTTTGTAATTACACACCACAAGAATCACCAAATAAAGAAGACTTTGAAATAAAAGAATGTGTTTGTGAAAATGAAGTTGTTTTTGATAAGCGATTTGAAGAAAAATTTACATGTCCTAATTGTACAAAAAAATTAATTTTGATAAATTAAGTTTGTAGTTTAATATAATTTAATTATCTTTGTATTGTTGAATTGATAACCACTTAAAAAAATAAAGTATGACTGACCAAGACACAATACAAAAACTAATAAACTACGAAGGTAATAATGGATTTGTTAAATCCGTACTTAATGGATATAATCGTTGGGGTAAGTTAACCCCAAAACAAATGGAGGCGGTTAAAAAATTCTTCGCACCAAAAAAACCTAAAGGCAGTATCAAACCAATTAAAATAAATGTAGACTTGGTTTTAAAAAGATATGTTGCTAGAGAAATTTCAGAAGAATACAATTTGGGTAAAATTACACCTATCACAGTAACTGTTTCAGAAATAAATGCGTTGACAAATAAAGCAGTTAGAGTCAAAGGAAAAATGACTTTTACTGATGTTGGATGTTGTCGTTGTTGTGGTAGAGATTTGACTGATTGGGTATCAAAAGCTTCTGGAATCGGTCCTACATGTGCAAAATACATGGGATTAAAAAGACCAACTACCCAATCTGAGATAAAAGAATTCAATAAGAATTTAAAGGAGAAAATCGATGAGATTGGTGAGTTAGAATTCTGGATTCCAAAATCACACATCAAAAACGCTATGGGTAGTTTAAAGTATATTTTGGAGTGTTAAAAATAATGGGACATAGGTCCCATTTTTTTATGCTCTAGACTTTTCTTAAATATTTTTATTTAGTATAATTAAAACATGAATTACCATGAAGATGACAGAGCACAAAGATTACTGGATGTATTCCCACTCAAAGAAGGACAAATAAATGTTAGTTATATCAATTCAACAGAACACATAGTAGCTTGGCATAAACATGAGAAACAAACTGATTATTGGATTTGTTTAAAAGGTAGTTTAAAAGTTGGTTGGGCAACTGAAGAAGATGGTTGTGAATTCAAGTATCTATCAGACAAAAACCCACAAGTACTAGAAATTCCACCAGGGGTTTATCATGGGTATAAAGCTTTAGAACCAGGAACAATATTAGTTTATTACGTCACTAGAAAATATGACCCAACCGATGAACATAGAGCAAAAATTGGTGATTTTGGTGAAGAATGGAAAACAGAAAATAAATAAAAAATTAAAAAATTAAAAAATTAAAAAATGGCAAATCACTTAAAGAGCATGGTTGAAGTCCATGCAAATGAAGAAACCATCAAATACCTTGATGAGTTATTAGAAAGAGCGAACGATGGTGAAGTTACCACATTCGCACAAACCTTTTACAATGATGTAGAAGTTGCGGAAAGCGGTGGTGTTATGAATTCATGGTCGTTAGATAATGTTGGTTCTAAGTGGACATATCTTGATGATATTATTGATTATGGTAATTTTACATTAACTTCAGCTTGGTATCCACCTATTAAATTCTTCATACACCTTTATAATATGTTAGTGGATAAGGACCCTGAAGTTTCTATTGAAGTTCAGTATGAGGATGAAGGGTATAGTCCTATTGGTGCTCTCGTAATCAAAAAAGATTTGGACGGAACACCTTGTATTTGGGTTGAAGAAGATGATATGGATAACCCTACAGAAGATATGGATTGGGATGATGAAGATTATGACAGAGTTCAAATGGAGTTTATGGAGTCAATTTATGAACGTCAACAAGAAATGTTACGTGAATGTCGTGATTTAGTTTATTCTGACGGTGAACCTATTGATAGTTATCAAGGTTAAAGATTATAAAATTGACAGTAAAACAAAAAAATAATAATTTAAATATGAAAAATGACCTAATCAAAGATTTTAGTTTATATAGTAGAAGTATGAAGAACCCAATTTCGTCTACCACTTTATGGGACTATCAAAATTCACTTACACCCTATATTTTAGAGGAAAGAGAAATGAGAGCCACACAAATTGATATATTTTCTAGACTTATGATGGAAAGAATAATATGGTTATCTGGACCAATAATGGATATAACTGCACAAATTCTTCAAGCACAAATAATGTATTTAGATACGATTAATGACGATGATATTACATTACATATAGATTCACCTGGTGGTTCGGTAAAAGCTGGTTTGGGGATTGTTGATGTTATGGAATATGTTAAATGTGATATTAGGACATTAAATACTGGTATGGCAGCTTCTATGGGTTCAGTATTATTAGCAGTAGGGACAAAAGGTAAAAGAAACTCTTTGAGATATAGTAAAACAATGTTGCATCAATCTAGTGGTGGTGCTGTTGGTAACATCCAAGACGCTCGAATTACTATGGATGAATGGGAAAAAACCAATAAAATTTTATTTGATATATTGGCGAAAGCTTGTGGTAAAACAACCAAAAGAGTTGAAAAGGATGCACAAAGAGATTTATGGTTAGATGCAGACCAAGCTTTAGAATATGGAATAATTGATGAGATAATACAAAAAAGAAATTAAAATGAATAAAGAACCAATTTGGGGTGTAAAACAAGATGATAAATCAAATTCATCTAGTGATAGTAATAACGAAATTACAACGGTAAACAATCACATTTATTTTTATTCTGAGGTAGAAAGGAGTAAGATGTTAGAGTTGAATAAACAAATAAATGAATTAGATAAAGAATTACAAATTAGTAGTTTAAAATTAGGAGTAGAGTTACCAAAAATTTATTTACACATCAATTCTTACGGAGGTAGTATTTTTGCTGGTTTATCAACTTTAGATACAATTAGAAATACTAAATGTGATGTAATTACAATTATAGAAGGGTGTGCTGCTAGTGCTGGCACAATGATTAGTGTAGTTGGTAAAGAAAGATATATTCACAAACACGCTTATATGTTAATCCATCAATTAAGTGCTACTAGTTGGGGAAAATATTCCGATTTACTTGACGATATGGAAAATAATACTAAATTGATGGATATGATAAAAAATTTATATCAAGAGTATACTAAAGTACCACAAAAAGAATTGGATGAAATATTAAAGCATGATTTATGGTGGGACGCTAAAAAATGTTTAGAATACGGATTGGTAGATAAAATACTAGAATAAAAATTATATTATGTTCAAAAAATATATAAAATTTTTAGATGGTATTGTTGAGAAATTCGATACCACAGAAAAAATAATGTCTTTTTTAAAGACATATAAATGGAAGATAATAATATCATTTTTATTTATTCAAGCTTTGGGAACTATGTACTCTGTTTATGACACAGGACATTGTATAAATTGTGACAAGTTAACAAAACAACAAATAGAACAATTTGATGGTGACGTTCAAAAATTTATAGAATATAGTAACCAACAATTAATATACGTGCCCTATACAGATATTAAAACTTATCTTATGAATTTGTGGTTACCTTTAATTTTTAATTTAATTGTTGTTTTCATAACAATTTCTGTTACCTACGTTGCGTATAGAATATCTACTATCGTTTTAAGAAATTTAGGTGCTATGATAAGTAAAAAGATAAATGAAAATAGTAATAATGTTTTAAAACAAATTAATAAAATTAAAAAATGAAAATAATTACAAATTACGGTGACATGGTTATTTCATTATATGATGAAACACCATTAACTAAAAAAAATTTTGAAAATTTAGTAAATGACGGATTTTATCAAAATCTTACATTCCACAGAGTAATTCCAGGTTTTGTAGTACAAGGTGGATGTCCTAATGGAGACGGTACTGGTGGACCTGGTTACACTATTAAATGTGAGGTAAATAATGAAAAACAATATCATGAGAAAGGTGTGTTGTCTATGGCACATAGAGGAAGGGACACGGGTGGTTCACAGTTTTTTATATGTTTAAATAGACATAATACAGAACATTTAGACGGTAACCACACATGTTTCGGCAATGTTGTAAGTGGTCTAGAAATACTTGACAAAATTAAACAAGGTGATAAATTTAGTATTGTAAAATAATAAATTATGGAAAAATTAGAAATTATAATGTATACAATGCCTACTTGTGGGTATTGTGCAAAAATGAAACAAGAATTAGAAGCAGCTAATGTTGAGTATACTGAAAGAAATTTTAAAGAGTTTAAAAAAGAATGGGAATATGTTAAATCTCTCACTAGGAGTGCTGTGTTTCCTACCTTTGTAATAGGTAAAGAATATTTAATACCTAATAGAGATTTTAGTAACCCACAAGAAGCTATTCAGTCTTTACTATATTATCAAACAGTTACACATAGGGAACCAACTATGGAAGACATTGTAGAATTACTTAAAAACAATATGTATATGACTAAAATGGCTTTAGACAGAATAGATGTTATAAGTAAAAAGTTACAAGAAGAAGAAGATAAAAAAAATCACTTAGAAGAATTAGAAAGAAGAAGAAAAGAAGTGGTGAATAGAAATAAAAAACTAGCCGAAGAAATACAGAATAAAAGAAATCAAACCAAAGATTTATATAATTCCACCGAAAAACCCACAAATGTTTAGTTTTTAAGATTATGAAGGAAACTAATTACGAACAGCTATTAAATAAAATACTTGAATCCATACTAAATAACCAAATAAAAAATAAAAATGACCTTAAATTATTTGGTATTGTAGAACCAAAACTACAAAAAGAAGTATTATGGAAATTATTTGAACAAAAAGTAGCTACTACAGAAGACAAAAAAGAAAAACACAAACTAATTAACAAATTTCACAAGTTGAATCTTCTATAGTATCATATATTTATTTATGATGTCACCTCAAAAATTAAATTTAACTACTAACGCTAAAAGAATTATGCAAACTACTCTTGCATTAATTAAACAACCATCTATTAATAAATTTGGAGAAACATTAATGAAATATTTTAAACTACCTTCTTATTTAAGTGGTGAAATGAATTTCATATATGAATACAACTATTTAATTGGTAACCGTGATAATGTTGAAGAATGGGTTTTACCAAAAGTATATCTTAGTAGAGTTCGTGTTTATGGTGACATAGAAAGTGAATGGTTTTATGATGATTGTGTGGATGGTGTGGGTGAGGAATCTGGTGATTCTTGTGCGTGTGTAGATGGTATTATTTGGGATGAACACGGTGATGAATATAGAGCTTGTTCAGAAGATGAACTTGAAGATGTTTTTGGTGGAGGTATGGGAGATTGTGAATGTAATGAATGGGAAGAACTTGAATTAGAACAATATTACCACCCTATAATAGAAGAAACAATATATAGTACTACAAATCCAATTGAACTTGGTTGTGTTGAAGAATACAATTTGCATCATTATATTATGTGTTTGGAAGGACCTGAATACGGTTTGGCTGAAATTATATATAGTGAAGAGGTAGGTGAATCAGACAGAGATTTTGAATATGCATATGGTAAAAAATATGAGTTTGATTCTTATAATGATGTTTATGTGGATGAGTACCACCCAAATGACCTTATATTTGATATAAATCAAATGTTTCCAGACAAAAATAAAAAACTTAATGAACATCAAAAAATAATTAATGAAGGTTTTTTTGATATTTTAAGTAATTTATTTAAAAAACCAGAACAAAAAAGTGATACACCAGATGAACTAAACCAATATTTACAACAATTACAAGATACATTAGATGAAAATGAGATATATGATGAAGAAGTATCTAAATTGGTTGACCAACTAAAAGATTCTGATTACATAGATTTAATTGATTTCCCCACTATGTTGAGAGGTTTGGAAAATAAACTTTTAAAAAGTGGTGATAAAACAGAAATAGTTATAGATTACCTTAGTCGTTTAAACACTTCATTACCTAAAAGAGCTAAATACGAAAAAAAATTATTACAGGGGGAAACACCACAGGGTGTTGATTATTATGATGAGGTAGAAGAAGAAAAATCTAAAATACCTAGGAAAATATTTAAAACAGAAAAAGAGTTATTACAGATAGAGTTATTAAAATTACAAGAATGGGTTAAAAAGAATAATATACCTTTAGTTATAATTTTTGAAGGAAGAGATACAGCTGGAAAAGGTTCCACTATTGGAAAGATGACAGAATATTTAGACCCAAAGTATTTTAATGTTATTGCATTAGGAATCCCTACAGACGAAGAAAAGAAAAATTGGTTTCAGAGATATGAAAAATATATAGAACCTGGTAAAATAACTTTTTTTGATAGAAGTTGGTATAATAGAGGTATTGTAGAACCAGTTATGGGATATTCTTCTAAAGAAGAATATGAAGAATTTATGAGAGACGTTGTTCCCTTTGAAAAAAGTTTATTAGGTAAAGGGGTAATATTGATTAAATTTTGGTTATCAATCACACAAGGAAAACAAGAACAAAGATTTACTATTAGACAACAATCACCACTAAAATACTGGAAATACTCACCCAACGATGAAGCTTCTAGAGAAAAATGGGATGAATATACAGACTATAAAGAAAGAGTGTTTAAAGATACGTCACACAGTGGTGCACCATGGGTAATTTTAGATTCAAATGATAAAAGAATGTCAGCTTTAAATGCTATGAGACATGTTTTAGACCAAGTTGATTATGACGATAAAAATAGTGAAATTGTGAAATCTAAATATCCAGAAGCGGTTACTACAATTAGAAGAAAACTTAATGAGGAACAATTATCGTTATATCCGTGGGGAGTATGGAATTTCCCAACTGGGACTTCTGATGAAGAAAAAGATGTAATAACCACTACATTTCCAGAAAGTTTAGTAAAAAAAATATTTGAATATTGGGATAAAGACCCTAAAAACAATATAAATCGTAATATGTTAAAGTTAGTTGGTGCCCCAAAACACATAAGTTATTTTATACCATTATTGGTACGTTATTTACAGAATACAAAAAAACCACTTCCAGTAACTAAGTTTTTTGATTGTGACGATTTACAAAAATTATTTGTAAAAGATGATAGGCAATTGGTAGATAAATATTTATGTAGCGAGGATTTTTTTGGTGATGATTTATATGGATTCGATGAATTACATAGTAATTTTTTAGATGACTTAGATGATGCTAGTTGGGATTTAATAATCAAAGTTTTAGATGTCGACAAAGAAACAGCGGAAAGATTATTATATAATAAACCATTAAATGAGGAAGAAGAAGAATTAATTTATAAATATGAAGAAGATATTGATAACATAAAACATTATATTAGTTGGGCAAATTCAGATGCGGCACACGATAAGTTTTATAGTGATATTACAAAAGATATTAAAAATAATATAGAAGAACACTTTGATTATGATGGTAAACTAGAATATCGTAATGGTAAACTATATTATGTAATAGAAGATGATTTAAAAAATTGGGTACAAGATGATGATGCTTGGGATAATATAAATCGATTCGAATATCATCCAGATTACGCTGACCATCATCTAGAAGACATACTTTATGATTTTGATACAGAAAATTTAAATAATATATTTAATATTTTTATGGAGGAAGAATATTCCTTTGATGATTGTTATGGTAAAAAGGGGGATTGTCTAGAACTTAATGACTATTCCTATTATTACCCAGATTATGATATTAATCCATGGTTTAAAGATAGGATGGGAGATGAGTATTACCAAAAGTTAACTAATGAAAAAGACAAAGAAACTATTAACGAATCTGATACTGATTTTATGTATGATAATGATATAAACATGAATACAGTTTCAGAAGAAATTGTTGATATACAAAAAGATTTTATTTTAAAAAAATATTTTATAGAATCCATAGAAAAATTAAAAGAAAATGAAATCGAAAAAGTGAATGGTGATGTTGTTGAAAATAGAAAATTTATTTTTGAGTACCTAGATAAATTAAATAATATTAAAAAAATTAATAGAGAAAATTTTTCACACTTTTTGATAAGTGGAAAAGATTGGGTTGATAAATTTAGTGTTGTTACATCATCTAACTTAGATAGTATAAATGAAAATTCTAATAAAGTTAGAGATATTATATATAATGAGACTAATACAAAACTAAATAATAATTCTTTTTTAGATAAAAAAAGAAATTTACTTTCAGAAGCCGAAAGAGTAGTAAAACTTTGGCAAATTAATTCTTCGAATAGATAGTTGTAAATTACAACTAAAAAAAAACTTTACAATAAATGTTTAAATAAGTTGTCTTTTTAAAATACTTTTTATATATTTGTTATACACAAAAGGAAGGAGTTACACAATATATATTGGAACTATGTAACTTTAAAAAAGAACCTTCCTTTTTTACAAGCGGGTGTAGTTTAATAGTAAAATACCTAACATCCAGTTAGGAGTTGGGAGTTCAAGTCTCACCCATCCGCTCAAAGTGTTCACTACGTAAACTCACACTATAAAATGAGAGATTACGTTTAGGGTTAAGGTTACCTAATATCAAAAAATCTTTTTTAAAATAACCTGTGTTGTTAGAAAAACTCTAACCAAGTTTAACTAATAATAATCTTTACAGATGAAGCTATTGGTCACACAATACGTTACACTAAAATTTTGATACTTTGTTAAAAGGTGTTATAGTCTATAAAGTAAGGGATTAATTAGAGGCATAATCTAATTGTTGGTAACTATAAGAAATGGCTAACAAAGTTAATGTTGTAATCACAAAGTTACAATGACTACTATAAGGGAAGTAGATAATCATGTAGGGTATCCCCAACATCCTACTGTAATTTTTTTATTTCCCTTTTAAGGGTGGTGGATGTCTGAATACCGAATTCAGCCCTAAAGCCAGAGTTTTAAAACTCTGGCTTTTTTTTTATTTACAAGATTGTGTTTCATTAATACATTTAAGAAAAAAAATATGCCAAAAAGTAAACATAGAAAAAATCAAAAGCAGAAAGCAAAACAAAAAACTCTACGTGTTAAAAGTCAACAAAAAAAAGCATTTGAACAGTACATGGAGATGTTAAAAAAAGTACAGGAAGAACAAGAGGTTTCTGGGGTAACACCACCACCTAACCCATATGATTTAAATAACAAATAAACATAAATTCCATTAATAGGAAGTATTTATAGTTAATGGAGACACGTAAAAATGTTATTAAAGAACAAAGTGGAAGTTTATCTCAAAAAGAAATTGTAGATAAGTTTTTACAATTTTGTCAAGATATCTTAGGTTATAAAGTACCAGTTACTGTAAAATTAGTTACTGATAGAAGTAAATTAATGACTTTAGCTTCTTATAATTTAAATGATAATACTGTAAATGTTTATTCTAAAAACAGAGCTACAGCTGATATTTTAAGGAGTATAGCTCATGAGTTGGTACATCATAAACAATTAGAAGATGGCAGGATAGACATCAATAATCCACCACAAGATATTGGTGGAGTAATTGAGGATGAAGCTAATGCAATTGCAGGACAATTAGTAAAAGGTTTTGGGTACACTGGTATTAACATTTACGAAAATACAAATAAAAAAATTAAACTTCCCAAAATGAATATTGTAATTACAGAACAACAACTACACAGAATATTAGAAAGTAAAAAATTTGATAGAGAAACTACATTATCTTTATACGATGGTATGGATAAAGGCAGGAAAGACATGAGGTCCAAAGTAAGGGAAATGCAAGAAGATTTAATTTCACTTAATTATGTACTACCAAGGTTTGGTGTTGATGGTAAGTTTGGTTCCGAAACTTTAAAAGCTGTGAATGCTTTTCAAGCTGACCATGGATTTGAAGTTAGTGATAAGGTAGATGAGGAAACACTAAGAGCGATGAAAAACCTCAAAAACATAAACAAAAATCCAAAAATTAATGACCCTAAACAAATTAAAACACAGTTTACAAAAGGTAATGTAAAATCTTTTAGTCCTGTGGTTGTGGACGCTATTAATGTATCTAGTGATGAAAATGGGTTAAGTAAGGAATTAATGTTTACTATAGCGAATATAGAATCTGGTGGTGACCCATCAGCTAAAAATAAAAATAGTGGAGCTTCTGGGTTATATCAAATAATGCCTAAATATTTTGATGATTATGGTGTTACAAATCTGACAGTGTGGGACCCATATGAAAATGCTAAAGCAGCTGGAAAAAAATTAAAAGAAAAAATTCGTTCTTTAAGTTATATAACTGGTAGAAGACCTACAAATGCAGAAATTTACATGGCACATAATCAAGGAACTAGAGGATTTGAAATTATTTATACAGCGTGTCAAAATTTTGGTAATTTAGGTGGTAAAGAATCATTAGAACAGGCTTCAAACAAACTTGGGTATGGTAGAAATTACGGTAAAGGAATATTTAAAAATATGAAAGCAAATAACGGAACCCATCCATGCCAATTTATGGAGTTGTGGACTGAAAAATATGACAATAAAAAAATAAATTATAGTTAATGTATACTTTAAAAGAAATAAAAAAAATTTTAAGTATTAAGGAACAAGACCGTAATCGAGATTCTTGGTCTGATGAAGAATCTTTAGATAATGCTGACCGTAAACCATTCACACCTTTTGAATTGAAGTTATTAACATCTATTCATAAAAGATTTACAAAAAAACAAATGGAAGAATTAGTTAGTGGTATAAGTACGAGTTATGAGCGTGAATGGTATGATTTTGCGAAGTTATTTGGGTTAAATTTAGACACTTATGAATCTACAATGGCTTCTAAAAAATACATAAAGTGGGCCTTGGATAATTGGACAGAAGACGGTGATTATGCTTCTATAAGAAACCCAATAAAAGTACCACCTAAATCATATAGAATTACTAGAGATGAGACTGAGAGTTGGATAGTGTATAGAGGTGGTGATGTTGATGTGGTAGCTTTTGATAAAAATAGTGCTGAAAATATGGGTGATGAAGAATTTTATGATTGGGGTGGCACGACAGAAGTAATTGATTACGGTGATACTGAGTTCATAGATGGACAGACAACAAGCGTTTACCTTAATTCAGTAATAAATGAATCTAAAAACAAAAAACTAAAAGATTTGGTTTTTAAAAAATCCCCAACCAAAAAACACAAAAAAAAAATTAATAATAATTTAGATTTATTTAAACAATTTCCTTTGGATAAATTTAAAAATACACCACCACCAAAAAACGAATCACAACAAACAGAAAAAGAAATAGAATATTTAAAAACCATTCCAACAGAAAAAGAAATGGTAAAAAGTGCAGATGATATTGATGGACACTTTAAAAAATTTTTAAAAACTAAAGACTTAGACTTTCCTAATTTGGGTATAAATAAATTAATGGATGATGTTAAATCAATAATATTAAAATTAAAATATCATTACAATAGACCTAGACCTAGTCAAGTAGCTAAGATTAAAAATATGGAATTAGGTTCTGAAGATTTAAAATCGGCTAATACACCATCCTATCCTTCTGGTCATGCGACACAAGGTATATTTATTTCACGTTATTTAAGTGATTTATACCCAAAATATAAAAAAGATTTTACCAAATTAGGGGATGAAATTGCTTTCAGTAGAAACATGGCGAAAGTACATTATCCTAGTGATATTGAATTTGGTAAAAAATTAGGTAACGAATTGTATGATTTCATAAGACCAAAAATTGATGAATTACATAAAGAAAACTTAAAAGAAATAAATTTAAGTAGGAGATTAAAAAATCTTATTAAAAGTAAAAAAAATAATTTAGGTAAATTAAATGAGTCTACACAAACCAATCAACCACTTAATAAAGGTGATGAAATTATAATTGTAGACTTAGACAAGAGTCGTGAGGGATTTAGTACTAGTAGAGGTGAACGAGTAAAACCAAAAACTTTTACACCTTATAGAATTTTTGGAATTACATATAGACAAAGAGAAAATTGGGAAGGACCAGAAACTGACACACGCATATATAAATTAGAACCACTAGATATTACTGACGAACAAAGGACAGAAGAGATGATAGTTGGTGGTGGAAGAAGAAGGGGTTTACATATGATACCAGAAGACACTTGGATACTACAAAAAAGACCATTTTAAAAAATACTTATAGTCTAGTTATTAATTGAATTATTTACATTTTAGTAGATTATTTTAAAATTATATTATGTTATTTTTTACGTTTATAAAAGAGATTTCAAGTTTTTTAATAAAATTTTTACATCCAAACTATTATCTCACTACTATTAGATATGAAAATATTAAACAATATAGTTTGATGAAAGAAAAGGGTTTAAATTCTTATTTTTTATTTGATAAACAATATGAATGGGAAAAATTAAGAAAATCTTTAGATACTATAGGTTATATACCATCAATAATTGTTTCTAAATACATAGAGCCAAAAGAAAGAATAACTGAATATTCAATAGTAAACGGTTTTCATAGAACATTTATATTATCTGAAAATAAAAAACCAAATGATTCGATTAAAGTTTGGGTTAGTAAATCCGCAAGTATTAATGTTAAAAAATATATAAATATAGATTTTGAAGTAAAAAAAATACTAAATGAAAACATTAATAAATCTAACGAAGAATATTTAAAACGCATAAAAAATTCTCCAAATTATAAAATATTAAAAAATAAAATATTAAAAAATAAAATATGAAATCAAAAGCAGACTATTATAATTGGTTAATGTCAGAACACCAAAAATTTACAGAGTTACTTAGTAGAGTTCCAAAACTACCAATAGAAGAACAGGCTAAAAGTGTTGAAATTAATGAGTATGATTATGGGAACCAACAAAAAGTTAACGGTTATAAAAAAATGTTATTTAAAATAGAACAAGAAGCTAGTAGAATAACACAATATCTTTAATATATGACACTCAAATTACCTTCCTTAAAAAGAAATTTACAATTTATATCATTTTTGATATTAGTAATTTTAAGTACGTTTATTCTGATAATATCATTACCAATAATTTCAATTAAAGTTTTTATTCAAGAGACTTGTAACATGGTTAAAAATCAAATTAAAATATTGTCAAAATCAAACTTTATTAGAAGTATAAATAATGAACGCTAATGAATTTTTATATTGGATTAGAGGGATAGTAGACTCAACTGATGGTGTACCGAGTAAAGAAGTGTGGCAAAAAATAACTGAAGTTGTTAACACAGTAAAGTTAAATAAAAATGAAGTCACACCATTTAATGATGCAGTTGTACATCGATTTTTACAAATACAATCAAGTAATCCTCATGAGGTAAAGGGTAAATCAGAAACTAAAAAAAATTAGTGAACCAAAAGATTAATTTAAAAAAAATATAATGTTATGGGACATTACGATGATTTATTTACTGAAATTTATTTTTCTTTGAAAGAAAAAAAGTTAAAAGATAAATTTTACAAACAATTAGATAAATTGAATTCTAAAAAAAAACATAAGCACAAAGATATTAGAGATAAGTGGTCATATGCTTATGATAAAGTAATTAAAAAAAATAAGAAAAATGGGAACAATAATTAGTGTCGTTGTAGTTTTTATAGTGGTAAATGGATTACTATATATAACACAAAGAATGGACAAAAGGAAAAAATAGGTATGATTGGGTAGTTCACATCGTATAGTATTTATTTATTTTTAAAAAAAATTGAAAATTTAAAAATAAAACACTACATTTAATTATATTTGTCACATATTAAAATTTAATTGTTAATTTAAAGAGGGAAACCTAGTCTATTTCCTCCCATAACCTAAAGAATTATGGGTTTACACAGACTTAATTTATGAAAAAAGGTTATTTATATTTAGCATCAGATGGTGTAGAAGATTTCTATAAATTCGGTATTACTAATTGTCTAAATACTAGATTAATTTCATATAACACTACAGAACATCTTAGACCAATTGAGTTTTTAAAAACTTATGAATTTGAAACCTACAATCAAGCAAGAGATGTTGAAACAAAACTCAGAAATAATTTAAAAAAGTACATTACACAGTCTAATCATGATGAGATTTTTGAAGTCAATTCAGAATCCTTATCTATTTTTTATGATATTGTTCAAGATTGTGTAGAAGTAGAATTCGAAAATAGATATATCGGTAACATTGAAAATGAATTTTTTGATTATTTTCAAAAAGTGAATGATTTGATTAAAGATTATCAAAATAAAGGAATACCAACAACAATAATTGAAGAATTGATTATAAAAAACAAAGTTGGTTACTTTAGGGAAAATGCAAGACCTTCAGTTATTATGGAAGATAGAATTAAAGATTTGGTTCACCTTAATGAAAAAATGATTTGTTGGGATAATAAATCAAAACACAGTCTTAGAATTAACAGATATTACAATTTAGAAGAAGATTTAAAAAAAATAAACCTATGACCATTAAACAGTTAACATACAAACAAAGAGGAACGGATAATTATTACCCACCACTAAAATACTATACTATGAGTGATGGTACGGTAATAGCAATTTATCAAGGATTTCGTGGTGAAAATCCTGACCTTGATTTCATTGTTAAATACCGTGAACCAGGTAAACGATTACGAACACCATCACATACCCATTGGATTGTCGACCTACTGGTGAAGTGTGAATATAATAAAGAAATGGTTCAACAATTTGTACATACAATGTTAGAGAATTATGACCAAATGGAACCATTTAAGACGGTAGAAGAGAGAAACAACTATGAATTAATATCCAAAAATGAAATGGATAATGTTTACGGTGAACTTAATGGTCATGGGTATTATAATATGGATACGTTGACTACCTTCATTGAGTTATTTACACGATGTGAGAAACAGACTTCGGGGGCTTTTATGTTCAAAACACTTCTTCAATTAGTGTTGGATTATTGTGATGACAAAAAAGATTTTTATCAAATTGTAGGACATTCAAAAAGAGTTTAGTAGATGAGTACAAGTTATCCCCAAACAGTAGAGAAATGGTTAAGTGGTTTATATGATGAATTTAAAAAAAATAAATTTTTCGAAGAACATAATTTAAATCCTAACTCTGAAATTACAATAAGTAATTATAGAGATATTATAGGTTCATTAGCTTTAGAATCTTGGTTGAAAAATGGAGATGTGGATATAACTCTTAAAAAAATATCTGAAAAAATGTTTGAGGTTGTTATGAAAACCACTTTAGAAGAATTAAAAAATGAAGGAGTCATTGATTCTATTCAAAACAGTGATGGTGAAGAAATTATTTGGTTAACTAAAAAATATAAAGAGAATTAAAATTATGTATGATATTATAAAACAAATTGAGGCTAAAAACAAAGCGATTAAAGTGATTGAAAGTTGTAATACATTACAACAATTAAAAATCGCTGAAAATTATGTTAATATGTATAATAACATGTTTTCTGACTTTTTAGGTTACTCACAATTAAAACGTTTGATTATTGGTAAAGAAATTTCATATATAAAAAATTAAAATTATGGAGTCTAATAAACAACAAAATTTAGAAGATGATGTGACCGTACAATTTATCTGTGATAAGTGTAATCGTCCAATGTATACAATAAAAGAATTAGGTTATTTGGGAAATCCAAATTTAAATAATACAGAATGTTCTCCGTTCACTGAACTAATGACACTTTGTCCAGAGTGTACACCTATAGATTATCAAATGAACAAAAAATAATTATTAACATTTTTGTATTTTAAATCTAAATTATTATATTTGTACTCTAAATAATATAATAAATGAAATTAATAAAATATGTTATATTGGTTATTTTAATTTTGATAGGTTTGGACGCCGTACTAGGAAATAATAAGACTAAATCTAAATAAAATATCCAATTAATGCCAAACCAATACTTATAATTCCTTGAACTATTATAAAAACAGTAATTGCTTGGGTTTTAAAAGTTTTTAGTTCAGCTACTGAATCAACTAAAATCTTAAGTTGTGTCGGTGAAACAACCTCATCAATGGAATTTTTCCATACTTTGAGTTCTTTTACAGATTGTTCTTTACCTTTTAACTCTATGATTTCGTTTTTTAGTTCTACTATTTGACCATTAAGGTTATTAATATTTTCATTTAACCTTTCTAGTTCATTGATAACCAACTTGGAGTATTCGTTCCAACCATTTTGTACATTAGTCATTTTCAATTAATTTTTCTAATAATTTCATTTTATCTTTAGACCGAGTCTCCGAGTCTTTAATAATTTTTTCTAATTCTAAGATTTTATTTTGTTGGTCAACGTATTTTGTTATATCAAAAGCACAACCAATAACACCAATAATTTTATTTTCTTTACTCAAAATAGGTGTGCAGTGTGTGTGCCAAATTCTTCCATTATGTTCATAATCAAATTTAACATCAATACCTTCTAAAGCTTTTATATGGTATTTTATTGGCATAAATTCATCATCTACAGTATCAAAATATTCATACAAACTTTTACCAATGTTCTCACCACTTTTAAAACCTAAATTTTTTAAACCTCTGCCTTCTGATAAAGTAAATACTAAATTTTTATCTACAGCCCAAATAATTAAACTAGATGGACAATTGTCAAATACTAATTTAATAAGTTCATTATGTTTTTTTAATTCGATATCTCTATCTACCAAAGAATTAGTTAATTCTTTTAAATAAGTTAAATTACATTCGTTTGTGTACATGTGTGAATATCTTTTTATATTTATAAATATAAAGAATTTAAAAGAAATTAATGGAAATTTGGGACGACACTAAAATAGAACAAATTAAAAAATCTTTCAATGATTTAATTGACATGGGTCCCGAACAGTGGACACAAAACTATACTTTATCACATAACGATAAAATAACACAAATTGATTTAATGATTGAGTATTTTGAATCTCCAGAAGTGGAAGAATATGAGAAGTGTCAGTACTTGTTCGATTTAAAAAACAATATGGATATTCATAGATATATGTTGTAATTAATTTTTGTTTTTTTCATCAAAAAACATTATATTTGTATTATTAAATAATCACTTAACATTTTAACATATGAGTACAGTAAGATTAAAAGATTTACATATCCCACAAGAAGTCCTTAAACCAATGAAGACTAATTCTGAGTTGGACCAATTTATATCCACCAGAGGAGGATTTTTACCTTCTACAGTGTATATTGTTGTTGGTGGTGCGGGTAGTGGTAAAACTTCTTGGTCTATAGATACTTTATCTAGATTACAGGCTGAAAATCCAAACAAAAAGTGTCTTTACATTTCTGGGGAACAAGATGAGATAGACAATTATGAATTATCTACTTTTATTCCAGGTTTGTTGGAATTGGATACGTTGTATCTTTCTGGTACTAAAAACCCACAAAAGTTGATTGAGGACACTTTAAATGAAGGATGGGATATTGTATTAATGGATTCATTAGAAGTCGTTTCAGGTAGGATACAGACCACTACAGGACTTAATTCTAAACAAAGTTTAAAGTGGGTTATGGATTTGATGTTTAAACATAAAAGAGGAAATAATACAACCAATACTTATACTACCTTTTTAGTTATTCAACAGGCAACTAAAAGTGGTACTTTCAAAGGAGATTCTTCTATTGAGTTTGATACTTCTGGTATGTTGTATATTCGTAGAGGTCATGGTACTGAGAGACATTTAGAATTCAGTAAAAATCGTAGAGGTGAATCTAATGTTAAACTATTTTACAAATTGGAGAATGGACAAATGGTTTATATGAAAGAAGAAGAAGAAATAGTTGAAGAAGTTAAGTCACCAACTATAAACATCCCAACTATTGCTTTCGCTTCAGTAATTAAAGCGTTAGCTAAGAAAAGATTTAATACTAAACTTAGTAATGACGAATCATTAAACATAGTAAAAGAACTACAAAAGACTTATAAAGAATTGGTAATTTAAAATAATTTTATTATATTTGAATTATTAAACAAAATAAATTAATTAAAAACATTATGAAAAATCTACTTTTATCATTATTATCATTATCACTAATAGCTTCTTGTTCTACCAATAATAACATAGGTGTGAATAAATTAAATTTTTCTGATTATAGTAATAAAAATATAATTTGGGTTGATGGTTCTCCACGAGTAATATTAGATACCGTAGCGATACCTGATGAATATGGGAATTTGGATTATATAATTAGATACAGATAAAGGTATTATCTATTTTCCTAATGCGTAACTACCTTGATTGGTTTCTTTATCGGCACTACTGACATTAATAGGTGTGCCGGCTTCAGCACCATTTATATGATACTCTAAACCTTTACCTATTGGTAAATAAGGTTTTGGTTCAACTTGACTCATATATGATTCAGAATTTTCAGGAAAATTTTCGTCCAAATATATTTTAATACGTTTTTTATATTCATCTAAGAGATATTTAACAATATTATCCTTATAATTATCGTAGATAGCTTGGTATTTTCGGTCATTATATTTACCCTTTGTAAAATAATAATCTTCCAATTTTGGTAATTTAGCTAAATAAGTTTGAATCGGTTGAATATCAATGTCACCTAATTTTTTTCTGTCATACTTTTCGTCAGCAAATAAACTGTCCGAGTTTTTAATCAATTTAACAATTTCGTTTGATATTTCTACATCATTTTTATTAATAAAATCCTTAAATCTTTCGTCACCACTTTCAAAATTAGGTTTAGATTTAGTAATTATATAAGCTGATATTAGTGATGCAATAGCGTTAAAGACGGGTTGAGTATTGTTAACCTTAGACGGATTCCAACTAATCATACTACTTTCTCTTTCTTCAGCACTCATTTCTATAGTTACTCTATTTGGCATTTGATTAGTTTTGTCAGTATTCATTGCTCTTGCAAGTGCTAATAAACCATTTTGACAACCAATTATTTTACTTACTATATAGGTAACATCATCCTTTTTATAAAATATATCCGCATTAATTGAACCAGATTTATTTAGTTCATAAATTTTATCTTCACCCACACGTTCACCTTCTGAGTTTACTGGTGTGACATAAAATTTGATAAAATCACCTAATGTTGCATCGGAAGGTGTAGTTAGTTCAGTAAATAAAGATAAATTCTTTACTTTAGTAAATGTGTTTACTGTGTTTTTCCGACCATCAAGTTCCCAAAAATTTTTGAAATTACTTTCATTCGCTTTTAAACCGTATTGTGTTAATACTTTTGAATTAACAATTTTTTCAGGACTAGTACTACCTTTTATAGTTTTAAATCCACTTTGTTCATTCAATAATGATGTTCTGTAGTTATTATCATTTTGTTCAGTAATGGTCATACCGACTTTATAGTCGATAAAATTCATCATCTTTCTAATTTCTGATTCTATTAATTTATTTTTCATACTTTATAAATATCACTTAACTCCCTATTGTTTAAAGACATCATTTTTTTATGTAATTCATTCTTTATCTGATGCATACTTAACACCCATAATAGTTCCTACAATAGAAAATGCATTGGTAAGAAGAATTCCAAACATATTACTCCATGTAGAACCGATAATTTGAGTCTCTTTATCGGTTACTATTGCAAATGCATACATTACTGTGGTTAGAATACCAACTCCAAGTATTACAAATAGTGCTACCCTTACGATTGTACCAATCAACTTAAATTGAGATTTCCTTTGGATTAGGTCTAAATCTTCCAATGCCTTATCTTTTGATTTCTCAGCAACTTCCCTAAGTTTATTTGCTTCTTCTTCAGATTTCTGTGCAGTATCTAATGCGTTCTGAAGTTCAATCATTAAAGAATCGGTTTCTTTTTGTTTATCAACCAACTCTTTGTTTTGTTGTTGAACTTGCTTGGTTACTTGAAGTCTTTTTCTACGAGCAGTTGTATCTTTGTCTTTACAAAATTTTAAATATTCCTCTACTTCAACATCACCATCAGCCGACTCTAATATTTTTAGGATGTTACCCTCTAAGTATATTTTTTTGTCATTGGCAAGTTTTAGTAAAGAATCTCGTGATAACTCATTTAGTTTCATAACAACCTTTTTATAATTCTTCGTTTAAGCATAAATATAAATCCATACCTAATTTTGCGGCTATGTCTATTACTGAGTATGATATTATTATAAATGTAGTATCTGACAAGAAATAAGCTATTGGATAGAACATCCAGACTCCGAATGTAATAATATAGAATTTAATATTATTATCACCAATACCATTTACCATTGTTAAAAATGTGTAAATTGAAAACATTATTCCAAGTAATCCAGCAGATACCTTACCTAACCACCCAATTTCACCTAAAAAGCCAAATGCTAAAACTAACATCATACAAATCACAGCAGATATAAATGTACCAATGGTTTGACTTTTCACATTCATGTGTAAGTACATTTGGTATAGTAATATTGGAATTGTTAGACCCCAATCAAAATATCTTAGTACTCTTAGATTTACTTCATTATCATATGAATATAGGTATGACATTATACCATACATAATACCTGCGATACCCAACGCTATTGTTGATAATTTTGATTGTTTAGACTTTCCCTTCACTAAAAATAGTATAGATGATACTAAGAAAATGAATGATGTAATTAAAAGTAAATATGATACCATAACCTATTTCTTTTCTAATAATTCGTTTAGTTTTATATTCTTTAATCTTAAATCAAAGGTTTGTTTTTGTAACTCTTCAATTTTAGTTTCCAAATCTTCTCTATACATCTTAGTTATATCTTGTTGTTCTCTATCACTTTTTTGTGATTCGATTTTTCGAGTGATTCTTCTGATATTACTTAAAGCACTAATTGAAATTACAATCCAACCCCAATTCATAGGAGTCCAATTAAAAGAGTTAAATAATGAAAAATATATTATAACAAATACAATTGACATTATCCCATATAAATACCCAAACACCCTTCTTCGTTCTAAACTACCATAAACAACTGAGTGTAGAGTACCAAACCCAATCAAAGTGCTAATGATAGCAACATACCATAAATCTGGAAAGAACTCTGCTTCCAATACAACAGGTGCAAATATAAACCATATCAATCCTTGCAGAACCTCAGTTGGTTCTGAATCGTGATATGTTAATATATGTGCTAATTTCTTTATCATCTTATTTGTATACTTTAAATGGGTTTGTTTTGTTCACATACCCATCATAATCATTTCTAAATTGTTCTAAACGTGGTTCGATATCATCAGATTTTACTAACCAAAATTGAGCACCAGCAGCTTTAGCTTTCTCAATCTCTTGATTATCATCGGATGATGATATGATACCAATAACACATCCGTTACCATAATCACTATTTATTTTTCTAATCAATTCGATACCATCAAATGATGAACCAATGATATTCAAATCAACAAATACACATTCAGGTCTTTCGTGATTAAGGTCATCTGGAAACCATTGTTTAAATTTCTTATCAGCCTCATCCGATGAGTTTAGTGCTTCTAATGATAGAGTTATATCTAAGATACTACAAGCATCTTCAAATACCAAGTGGAATAAATCTTCATCATCCACTAATAAAATAGAGTTAATCATTTTGTTCATTTTAATTTTATCCTTAATTTAGTTCCAGGGTTACATTTTTCTGCTGTTATATGGAAACCATGTTCTTTTAAAATTGCTATACAAATATTCAATCCCAAACCTGAACCACTTTCTTTCTGTCCTTCTTTTCTAATGTATGGTTTTGAAAAATTCTCAAACTCAGCTTGAGTCATACCTCTACCATTATCTTGTACACATAATGTGTTGTTATCTTCCATAAATATCATAACAGTTTTAGTTCCACTATCATTATATTTTAATCCATTTCTAATTAAGTTATCAATTGCAGTACAGAACAATGGTTCGTTTATATTTGTTGTGATTAAATCATCAATTACTACTTGTTTGATATAAGATGTGGATGAAAGATAATCTAATAATATTTCTTTTAAATCAACTTCTTTGGTATCCAACTGAACTTCTTCTTTAACTAAGTTTGTAAACTCTTTTACACCTGCATAAACCTTCTGAGTATGTTTTAATCCCTCATCTAACATTTTTAGTGGTGCCTCAATTCTTAATTCCTTTATTACATCTTCACTAAGTCTCCTTCGTAATGAAGATAACCCTCTAGGCATATAAGTATTGATACCACTATGCATATCGTGTCTAAGAATCTTTGCAGCATGTTCTAAGTAAGCATTCTTTTGACTAACAATTTCTTCCGCTTGATGTTGTGCAGTAACATCAGTTGCCACTTTAAGTATTTTAGTGTATTCACCTTTTGAGTTTTTGATTGGTGTATAGTTACCATACAACCATCTTTTTGAACCATCTTTAGCAACCCTTTCAAATTCACCTGTAATAGATTCACCTCTTCTTAGTGTTTCCCAAAATTCTAAGTATTCTTTACTTTTAGCATATTCAGTAGTAACCATTCTACTATGAGGTTGTTTTTTAATTTGACCCTCGGAACACCCCATAAGACTACAAAAGTTTGGATTGGCTGTTTGAATGTAACCATCCATTGTCAATGTTACTACTAAGTTTGATTTACTTATACCTTCTAATTGAGAATTAATCTGTTCTTCCTTTAGTTTAATATTTGAAATGAACTCGGAAACAACCATAAAGAATGGTGGCATAAAACCTATAATACATCCATATCCAAACTTAGTTAACTCTATACTATTCTCACATAATCCAAATACAATACAAGTTTGTACTCCAAAGAATGAAAGTATAATGATAACTATGATAACTAATGCTACTTTTGATTTAAGTGATATTCCATCTAACATTGTCATCTTATAACTCCACTAACATATCTAATAATTCCTGTTGTGGGAACATATCAGTTTTATCTTTACGAGTATTGGTATGAGTTAAAAGACCTTTTACTCTACCATAGTATGCGTCTTCGTTAAATTCAAATGCATCTGCACCTCTTTGTTTAATCCATTCAGGTAATCCTTTTCTTACATCAATAGAATCCCGTTCACCAATCCAAAGTATCCATTTTCTTAATTCTTCAATTTGAGCATCTGAATATCTATGCCAAGTTTTGTGTCCTCTAAATGGTTTATCAAGGGTTACAATCTGGGAATCATCAACCCTAGTACCTGCATAAGTTTTTCCGTTTACAACATAACCAAAATTACATACTTCAATTCCTACTGAATGTGTATGCATATGTTGTGAACCATTCTTTCCTAAGTGCCAACCATACCCACCTTCAGGAAATGCTTGAACCATTACACCATCATATTTAGTATCGTTACCTTTAACTGAAGGACCACCTAACACAAATTCAGTTGCTACTGCACCTCTATTATCTCTACCCCATTGGTCTATACAATTATATGGATTGTGCCATCCTGCAGTATGATGTAAGAAAATGTACTCTTTATTTGTTGGACCTGATTTGTATTCACCATGTGGAAGGAAATGTCTATTTACGATTAATCCGTTTTCCGTTTCGTAAACTTTCTCAGAATTATCAGTAGTAGCGATACCCATACAATCCCAAGTGGTAGGACCCACAATGCCATCAGCAACAAGACCATTATCGGATTGCCACCTTTTAACAGCAGTTTCAGTTCCTTTACCGAATATTCCATCTGCTTCAATATCCAAGAATTCTTGTAATTCTTTAACTTCTTTACCACGCGAACCTATTTTTAATAACATATTTAATTAATTTTATGCTATATAATTATCTTTTACATAGTGAAAACAGTGGAGTATATTAATATTGTTAGAAAAATTTTGAGTAAGATATTCTTTTTAGGTGTTAATCTCGAATAGTTTCTACAAAACGTAAGGAGAGGAATTGAACTATACGTGATATTTCTCAAATTAAATCAAATATTTTATAAGCCTCTTCTTCTGCCCAACTTATAATTTCTTCTTCCATTTCCATAATATTATGGTTATGTAATTCCAAAGAAAGATGCATTGTTTCATGCATAATCAAACCCATCTTTTGTTTACAATTACCCAATCTACTTTTATTTAAAAAAAGGAATTTTTTTTCTGTTCCTGGTATAATATTAGATAGTCCTGCGATATAAGCATCTTTGGTTGTGTTATCATATGATAAACAATCTTCATAACTTAAACCGTGTAATTCATCAACATTAAAATATGTGAATATGTCACAAGGGTCGTTAGATAAAATTAAAGTGTAGTTTTGAAATTCATAAACTTCAAGGGATGAATTATCTTTTTCACCCATTATTTCATTCATTCTAGATATTTGTTCTTTTAAATTCTTCATTACATATAAATATTTCCTTTAACATCAACCATTTGTCTTATTTCTTCTTCCGTATATTTTTTGGATATTGGAGTATATCTCAAATCCAAATTACCTCCGACTGATATTAAGTTACCCAATGATTCAATTGGTGTATTTATCAAATTCAAATAACCTCCGACAGATTGTAAGTTCCCTAATGATTCAATTTGAGTATCTCTCAAATACAAATCACCTCCGACTGATATTAAGTTTCCCAATGATTCAATTGGTGTTCTATTTAAATACAAATCACCACCAACAGATTGTAAATTTCCCAATGATTTATGAGTATTTTTCAAATACAAATCACCTCCGACAGATTCTAAATTTCCCAATGATTCAATTTGTGTATCATTTAAATCCAAATTATCTCCGACTGATATTAAGTTTCCCAACGATTTAATTGATGTTCCATATAAATACAAATCACCACCAACATGTTGCAAGTTTCCAAATGATTTAATTTCTGCATATCTCAAATCCAAATCATCTCCGACTGATATTAAGTTTCCCAATGAGTCAATTGATGTTCCATGTAAATACAAATTATCCAAAATTTTCCATTTTGGATTTCCTTTTGATTTTAAAAACAACTGCAATGCATTCCAGTCATCACCAAAATATTTTAATGAAGGAACGACAAGAATTTTTTCTTCCTCATATTCTTTTAATATTTTTCTAATTAAATTCTTCATTACATATAAATATTTTGTTTAACATCCACCATTTGTCTTATTTCTTCTTCTGTATATTTTTTGGATATTGGCGTATTTCTCAAATCCAAATAACGACCAACAGATTGTAAATTCCCCAAGGATTCAATTGGTGTTCCATTTAAATCCAAATCACCTTCAACAGATTGTAAAGTTCCCAATGATTCAATTGGTGTATCATTTAAATACAAATTATCTCCGACAGATTGTAAATTTCCAAATGATTCAATTTGAGTATTTCTCAAATCCAAACTACCTCCGACAGATTGTAAATTCCCCAATGATTCAATTGATGCTCCATATAAATACAAATTACCTCCGACAGATTGTAAATTTTCCAATGATTTAAGTGGTGTATTTTCTAAATCCAATTCACCTCCGACATGTTGTAAATTACCTAATGATTCAATTGATGTATCATTCAAAAAGAAATAACCTCCGACAGATTGTAAATTATCTAATGATTTAATTCCTGTATCATTCAAATACAAATAACCTCCTACAGATTGCAAGTTTCCCAATGATTCAATTGGCGTATTTTCTAAATTCAAATCATCCAAAAGTTTCCATTTTGGATTTCCTTTTGAGTTTAAAAATGATTGTAATAAATTCCAGTCATTCCCAAAATATTTTAATGAAGGAACGACAAGAATTTTTTCTTCTTCTTTATATTCTTTTAATATTTTTCTAATTAAATTTTTCATTACATAAAAATCTTTCCTTTAACATCAACCATTTGTCTTATTTCTTCTTTTGTATATTTTTTGGATAATGGTGTATTTCTCAAACTCAACCAATCTCCGACATGTTGTAAATTTCCCAATGATTCAATCGGTGTATTCATCAAATTAAAATAACCTCCCACTGACATTAAATTTTCCAATGATTCAATTTGAGTATTTCTCAAATCCAAATAACCTCCAACAGATTGTAAATTTCCCAATGATTCAATTTGAGTATTACTCAAATCCAAATTATCTCCAACAGATTGTAAATTAGCTAATGATTCAATTGGTGTATTAACCAAATCCAAATTACCTCCTACAGATATTAAGTTTCCCAATGATTTAATTGATGAATTTCTCAAAAACAAATTACCTCCGACAGATTGTAAATTACCTAATGATTCAATTGGTGTTTCATCTAAATTCAAATAACCTCCGACAGATTGTAAATTACCCAATGATTCAATTGGTGTATTACTCAAATTCAAATAACCTCCGACAGATTGTAAATTCTCCAATGATTCAATTGGTTTTCCATATAAATACAAATCATCCAAAAGTTTCCATTTTGGGTTTCCTTTTGATTTTAAAAACAACTGCAATGCATTCCAGTCATCACCAAAATATTTTAAAGATGGAACGACAAGAATTTTTTCTTCTTCTTTATATTCTTTTAATATTTTTTTAATTAAATTCTTCATTACATAAAAATAACTCCTTTAACATTAACCATTTGTCCTATTTCTTCTTCTGTATATTTTTCGGATAATGGAGTGAAATTCAAATACAAATTACCTCCGACAGATTGTAAATTTCCCAATGATTTAATTGGTGTATTACCTAAATACAAACCATCTCCGACATATTGCAAGTTTCCCAATGATTCAATTGATGTATTACCTAAACCCAAATTACCTCCCACTGATTGTAAGATTCCCAATGATTTAATTTCTGTATCACTCAAATTCAAATTACCACCGACAGATTGCAAGTTTTCCAATGATTCAATTGGTGTATTACTCAAATTCAAATTACCACCGACAGATTGCAAGTTTTCCAATGATTCAATTTGAGTATTTCTCAAATTCAAATCATCCAAAAGTTTCCATTTTGGATTTCCTTTTGATTTTAAAAACAACCGCAATGCATTCCAGTCATCACCAAAATATTTTAATGATGGAACAACAAGAATTTTCTCTTCTTCCTCGTATTCTTTTAATATTTTTCTAATCAGGTCTTTCATTACATAAAAATAACTCCTTTAACATTAACCATTTGTCTTATTTCTTCTTCTGTATATTTTTTGGATATTGGCGTATCATTCAAAATCAAATTATCTCCGACTGATTGTAAGTTCCCCAATGATTCAATCGGTGTATTATTCAAATTCAAACCACCTCCGACATGTTGTAAATTTCCCAATGATTTAATTGGTACATTTCTCAAAAACAAATTACCTCCCACAGATTCTAAATTTCCCAATGATTCAATTTGAGTATTACCTAAACCCAAATAACCTCCGACAGATTGCAAATTTCCCAATGATTCAATTGATGAATTTCTCAAATGCAAATAACCTCCGACAGATTGTAAATTTCCCAATGATTTAATTGGTGTATTATATAAATCCAAATAACCTCCCACATATTGTAAGTTCCCCAATGATTCAATTGGTATTTTATATAAAAACAAATCCCCTCCGACAGATTGCAAGTTTCCCAATGATTTAATTTGAGTATTACCTAAATTCAAACCACCTCCCACTGATATTAAGTTTCCCAATGATTTAATTTCTGTATCATTCAAAACCAAATCATCCAAAAGTTTCCATTTTGGATTTCCTTTTGATTTTAAAAATGATTGCAATACATTCCAGTCATCACCAAAATATTTTAAAGATGGAACAACAAGAATTTTCTCTTCTTCCTCATATTCTTTTAATATTTTTCTAATTAAATTCTTCATTACATAAAAATAACTTCTTTAACATTAACCATTTGTCTTATTTCTTCTTCTGTATATTTTTCGGATATTGGCGTATTTCTCAAATCCAAATAACCTTCAACAGATTGTAAATTTCCCAATGATTCAATTTGAGTATTACTCAAATCCAAATTATCTCCGACAGATTGTAAATTACCCAATGATTCAATTGGAGAATGACTCAAATACAAACCACCTCCGACATGTTGTAAATTTCCCAATGATTTAATTTCTGTATATCTCAAATACAAATCCTCTCCGACAGATTGTAAGTTTCCCAATGATTCAATTGGTGTTTCATCTAAATTCAAATTACCTCCGACAGATTCTAAATTTCCCAATGATTCAATTGGTGTATTTCTCAAAAACAAATAACCTCCAACATGTTGTAAATTTCCCAATGATTTAATTGGTGTATCATTTAAATACA
>Ga0208898_1000338_pt1 | contig 36482 bp, 48 predicted proteins | sample VirMetDEL_Mar_4_FD_184513 | JGI IMG/M metagenome (GOLD analysis project Ga0208898, IMG submission 184513) | Aqueous microbial communities from the Delaware River and Bay under freshwater to marine salinity gradient to study organic matter... | ecosystem: Environmental > Aquatic > Marine >... | reverse complement strand
GCACGCCCCGCGATTGGCCAAATGGGGACATGCAGGATTTCCCGAAAGACAATGTGCCAGACTTTCCAACATCGAAGGAAGCTATAGGATGGGGGGTGGAAAAATCCTTCTGGTTAATGAATTTATTCCAGAAGCAGTCCAAACCTATAAAGCAAATTACCCTACCACTCCGGTAGAAATGATCGACATTAGGAAAATCACTCGTCGTGGTGGACGACAGTATGTATTAGACTGGTTTAAATCTTATGGAATTGAGGAAGGTAATTACGACATCTTAGATGGTTCTCCTCCGTGCTCGACCTTTTCAACTTCTGGAAAGGGAAAGAAAAAAATAGAAGAGAAGAATGTAAAATACTCAGATACCACACAAGACCGTATCGGGATGCTGATCCACGATTTTGTGTATATAGCAAACTGTACCAAACCGAAGGTCTGTGTGATTGAGAATGTCCCCTCAATCAAATCGTCAGATGTATTCCACCACGCACTCAACCGTCTTCGTCGATGGGGGTACAAGGTAAATTTCAAAGTGTTGTGTTCCTCCAATTTTGGCGTTCCACAACGAAGAAATAGACTAATCGCAATAGCGGTTAGACCAGATATTTGTCGCAAGGTAGGCATAAAATCAGAAAGGGATCTCCTAGAGATTTATCCTCAGGGATCAATCTATGAACCAACACTTAGAGATGGACTTCAGGGTTTGGAGATAGATCCGACGCAAAGAAATTATCTACTGATGTCGTCGGTGAAGTCCTCTGCCTATGAGATATTGAAGTCTATTCCTAAAAATCCATCCCGCCCGATTGGAGTTGGTAATATCGATCCGGACTGGACATCGGATTTTAACCTAGTTCGAGCAAGTTGGGATCACCCATCGCCCACTCTGACCCAGATGGGACAACAAGGTGGTGGCGGTGGAATCCACCATCCCGATGAAGATAGAGTCTTTACGACTGATGAACTCAAAAGATTGATGGGATTACCGGATGACTTCCGTTTGACCGGAACCTTTAACCAGAAAGCAGAACGATGTGGACGGATGGTTACACCTCACTTGTATAAACATCTATCAAGGTCGATATATGAAAAAGTGATCCTCCCATCACGATAAAGGATTTTTTATGAATAACACAACCAACCTGTCGTCATTAATTTGGTCATCAGCAGATGATGTCCTTCGTGGTCTCTTCAAACCATCTGAGTATGGTCGGGTCATCCTTCCTTTCGTCGTCATGAGACGTCTAGATTGTGTTCTAGAACCTAAAAAAGACGAGGTATATGAACTCTATAACAAGTTCAAAGATCAACTCTCAGACCCCTCTCCGGTCATTCTAAGACAGGTTAGACTACCATTCTTCAATACCTCTAAATTTGATCTTTCACGTATCAAGAGTGATCCGACAAACGTGTTGATGAACTTCAATAACTACGTTCAAGGTTATTCAAAGAATGTTCTCGACATCATTGAAAACTTTTCAATCAACCCATTAGTCGAGAAACTTCACAAAAATAAACGTCTGTATCTACTGATCGATAAATTTACAGAGTTTGATTTACATCCCGACAAGATAGACAACCACCAAATGGGGTCGGTCTATGAAGAACTTCTTCGTAAATTCTCTGAGATGTCTAATGAAGAAAGTGGTGACCACTTCACTCCCCGTGATGTCGTTAAACTTCTTGTATCCTTTGTTTTTGGTGGGGATAAAGAAGACCTTCAAGGTGAGGGAAAAATAAGATCAGTCTTTGATCCGTGTTGTGGAACAGGAGGGATGTTAACCATCGGTAAGGAGTGGGTCCTTGAGAACATTAACCCAAACCTTAAGATCGATTTATATGGTCAAGAACTAAACGATGTAACCTATTCAATCTGTAAGTCTGATCTTCTCATGATGGATGAGAATCCTGAAAACATTCAGGGTCCAACATCGTCCATATCAGATGATCGTCATCAAGGTCGAAAATTTGATTACATGATCACCAATCCACCATTTGGGGTTAGTTGGAAGTCCGAAGCAGATTTTGTGAAAGAAGAAGCAAAAGACCCCAATGGTCGTTTCTTCGTTGGAACACCACGGACATCAGACGGTTCTTTGTTGTTCCTTCAACACCTAATTCACAAGATGAACCCTGAGGGTTCTCGTATCGGTATCGTATTTAATGGTTCACCTTTATTTACAGGTGATGCTGGTAGTGGTGAGTCTGAGATCCGTAAATGGATCATCGAAAACGACTGGTTGGAATGTATTATTTCACTTCCTGATCAGATGTTTTTCAATACCGGTATCACCACTTATGTTTGGATAGTTACCAACAAAAAGTCACCTGTCAGACGAGGAAAAGTTCAATTAATAGATGGATCCTCTTTTTTTCAAGTCATGAAGAAATCACTGGGGTCTAAAAGAAAATGGATTTCACCCGAACAGTCAGATGAACTGTTTAAGTTATATCTAAACTTTGAAGACGGAGAATTCTCTAAAATTTATCCAAACAATTTCTTCGGTTATACTAAGGTGTTCGTTGAACAACCACTCATCGAAAATGGTGATATTAAAACCGACAAAAAAGGTAATCCAAAACCAGACACGTCAAAACGGGATACAGAACGTGTTCCTCTTTCGGAAAATATTGATGATTATTATGACCGTGAAGTAAGACCCCACCTATCCGACTCTTGGATGGATCGTTCAAAAGACAAGGTTGGTTATGAAATAAATTTCACAAAATACTTTTACAAATTCACACCTTTAAGAGGTCTAGATGCGATCTCTAGTGATCTCAAAACTCTTGATGATGAGATTCAAACGTTGTCGTTGGAGATTACCGGTGAATAATTACGACAATTATAAATCGACAGGTCACCATTGGATTGGAGACATTCCTTCTTGTTGGGATTGTAATCGTGTTGGAAGGACAACCTATGTCAAAGGTCGAATTGGTTGGAAAAACCTTCGAGCAGAAGATTTTACGGATAATGGACCTTATCTGGTAACAGGAACAGATTTTGATTCAGGGAAAATTAACTGGTCAAAATCTCACCATGTGGACGATGAAAGATATGATGAAGACCCATTTATTCAATTGGAGAAGCAAGATGTTTTGATAACAAAAGATGGGACTATCGGAAAAATAGCATATTTAGATGACATACCAGATAGAGCAACTTTGAATAGTGGTATTTTTGTTACTAGACCATTATCGAATGACCTATACACTCAGAGATATTTCTTTTGGATAGTCTCATCACCTTTATTCGACGAATTTGTCAGATATAACTCATCGGGTTCCACTATTCTTCATTTATATCAAAATGTATTTGAAAGATTTTTCTTTCCTATTCCTTCAATCGAAGAACAAAAACTGATCTCTCGTTACCTCGATAAAAAGACCAGTCAGATTGATTCATTGGTCGAGAAGATTCAGAAGAAAATTGAACTCCTCAAAGAACAACGAACCTCATTAATCAATCATTATGTCACCAAAGGTCTCGACCTAAATGTTGAGATGAAGGACAGTGGTGTTGAGTGGATTGGTGAGATACCGAAACATTGGACAATTGTAAGACTGAGGTTCCTGTGTGATATCAAGACTGGAGGAAAGGATACGCAAGATAACGTTGAAAACGGTTCTTATCCTTTTTTTGTGAGGTCACCTAATATTGAAAGAATAAATTCTTTTTCCTTTGACGGAGAAGCAGTTTTAACATCAGGTGATGGAGCAGGTGTTGGTAAGATTTTCCATTATTATGTTGGAAAATTTGACTACCATCAACGAGTATATAAATTTTCAAATTTCAAAGACATAATGGGAAAGTACTTCTATTGGTTTTTGAAAGAAAACTTTCAGTATGAAATTCTTCGTTGGAATGCTAAATCGACCGTAGACTCTGTAAGATTACCATTTCTCCAAAACTTCCCAATGGTACTTCCACCGATCGAGGAACAAGAGAATCTCTTATTAAAGATTGACTCTATTGATGATCGTGTTGAAAAACTCATCCAACGTTTGATGAATAAAATAGAAATTTTAAAAGAATATCGACAGTCTCTGATTTCTTCAGTTGTTACCGGTAAGGTCAGGATAACGGAGGACATGATATGAGTGGTCTGAGTCCTACCGAAAAACGGTTTGAAGAACATATTGAAGACCACCTGAAGTCAGTTGGATATTCGACCACCCACTTTAGTGAATATGACCGTAATCTTTGTTTGATCCGAGATCACGTCATCGATTTCATCAAAAGAACACAACCCGAAGAATGGGGACGTCTCCAAGATATTTACGATGTAGATACTGAGAACAAGATTCTTTCAAGAATCTCATCAGAGATATCCAAACGGGGGATTATTGACGTATTAAGACACCAAGTAGTTGATCGTGGTGTATATATTAATCTGTGTTATTTCGAACCCAAGAGTGACCTCAATCCAGACCACTTAACACTATATCAATCAAACCAATTCACGGTAGTTCGACAACTTCATTATTCCAATCAGAATGAAAACTCGATTGATATGGTTTTGTTCCTAAACGGTCTCCCAATTGTGACTAGGTTCTGGAAAGGCAAGTTCGTACAATGGACGCATGAGCTTGAGGGCGCTTCCTTTAAGGACGCACGAACCTTAATCGCAAGGGCCGCAAATAAAGGCGGACTGGTATGCGAAGAATTCCGCACTCCAAGAAGAAAGGGGAAGGAAAAGCCTCCCGCATTTAGCGCCGAGATTTACCACTTTCATGATTTTCACTAGGTCTAGTTCCCGCCCCCACCCTTAGAAGCCAGCACCCTCTTGCTAGCCCGTATTTGCTCTCTGAGCACAATATGGTCCTTGGTGAACTCTGCGGGGGCAGATCCTTCAGGTTGACCCTCTAGCCAGTCTGCTAGCTCTGCAATGAAGGGTTCATCGTATTGCTTAAGCTCTGGCAAAGCAGAGACGTACACCAGCCTAGAGCCCGTTGTCTCGCAACCTGTTAGCAGCACGCTTGTTACAAAGAGGCCGCTTATTAGCAGCGTCGACTTGAGCTTTACGGATTTCATTTTCTGTCTTTCTAACTCGTTCGTTTTCGGCGGCTAGTTTCGCTTGGTTCTTTGCGTTAGCTTCTGCTTTGCCTTCACTCTTTTTCTTTGCGCCATATGCCTTGAGGCCAAGTAGCAACAGAGCAAGAGCACCGACCGCCTGAACGATACGATTGTTAGTAAAGAAGCCGATTATTGCGGGTATGCCGATCATTGCGGAACTCCAAAATTAACAACCAACATCGCTAGGATCACCGCGGCGGATATTGCTAATAAAATACGCATTACGCCTGCCCTTTTTCGTGGTCTTCCTTGCGGGCACGCTCAACCTTGTTTGCTTGTACACGCTGTAAAATGAACAACACAGCGGCACCGAACAACAAAACGCCAATCCCGACTTCAATGTATTGTGACCAGCCCCACGCGGTTTTAGCTATTTCCGTTACAGCATTTGGGTCGGCGGCGATCTCTTGAGCGCCTTCTAGGAACGGTTTAGCCGTGGCTCCGATACCTGACACGACCCCGACTGTAGATCCTACCCACGAAGTGGCTTTCTGCTTTTTCACAGCTTTGATCGTTCGGCTTTCGCTCAGATTTCGGCGCGGCTGAATCTCGAAGTATTGCAAGGCCCCTTGAACAATCGCATAGGCGAGATCTTCCACCTCCTGCGGCTCGTCCACCTTTGCGCAATTCTTGGGATTGCTACCAAAGAACGGTTCAATTAGGATCGTTGGTGCCTTGCCGGCCATAAGGCTTCGGGAGCCCCTGCCGCCATCCGCACGGACCTTCACCCCACGGTCAGGGAGGCCCAGAGCGTCGACCATTTTATCCTGAACGTAGCCAGCCAGAGCCATAGAGCCAGGCGTGCCAGATGATAAAACCTCTGTGCCTGTTGCTGTCTTGCCCGCCGCGTTGAAATGCAGCTCTATCGCGGCATCAGCGCCCCATTGATCAACCTCCTTGTAAACGTCGATGACTTCTTGGGGATACCCGACGCCAGGCTTCCTAAAGAAGATTTGAGACTCTACAGAAGCGTCAGCGTAGGCGTGAATACACTTTGCAAGGCCAGTATTAAATTCAAATTCAGACTGCCCATTGTCAGCCCTAACCGCGCCTTGTTTTTGGCTGTTGTGGCCAACGATGATTGCTAGTTTTTTTGACATAAAAAAAACCGCCTCAAGGGCGGCCTCCTTTTCTGGCAACCACCCAGAAACTCACGGCTAGAATGACTATGCCGTAATCTTTCAAAACCCAGAACGGCAGCTGTAGGTCCGAGGGTGATATGCCGGTTTGAAGATAGTAGATGTTTCGCCCGAATTGGCCGATTAAGCCCGCGGCTATGACGCTAAGACCCAACCTGTGCCACTTAGGAGCCTTAACCAGGCCCTCGTGCGACTGTAGAATGGCAATGATTGAGATCGCCCCAATAGGATCAGCTATTAAGATCCCATAGACAGCAATTAGCTCAATCATCATCTGTCTTACCGCCCCGCAAAGAGTTTACCGTTTTGATCGGGTCTTTTGAAAAGCGGTCCGCTATTTTGAAAAGCCCCGACAAGAGGTACATTGCAAACAGCCCTGTTAAAAAAGCTGCAGCACCTTGTGAATGCTCTTTGAGATCCCAAAGGTCGCTTATTAGCGGCGTGAAGTAAGCGGCACAAAAGGCCCCTGCTATCACTGAAAGCAGAGATTTCCGCCATGTAAGTTCAGGTAAAAAGGCCAATGAAACTACTCCGCCAACAAAGCCCGCTATGAATTCGGGCAATTTAAATCCAAGAAGATTTTCTATCATCGCCCTATCATTTCTGGCAGTTGTCAGCCTGGTTGGATTGTGTCATTTTGGCCTTGCATTACGGGGCCGATATGAACTGGTCCAAGGTTGTTGAGGGCGTGGCTTAGGCTGCGCTCTTTTTTTATCTAGAACCTGCCCCATAGATCGTTTGATTGTAAGCCCCAGGAGAATTGTAAGCTCTGTTAGTGGTAGTCGCCGCCAGTTGGGATTTTGCGCTAATCACCGCGTCAACAGCGCTCGCGACAAACAAATCGTTTGTTCCGTTGTTTACGATATCGGCGTTGTCAACTTTTGCAGCTCCACGGTAATCACAATAAATCCCATAGCGTGTGTTGTGAGTGATTAGCGCTCCGGGGACGTCGGCAGAGCCGTTGATCACTTTTATTCCGTCTTGGCAGTAGGAAACCACAATCTGGGGATCGCCCACCAAACCACCAGCATAAATTTGTCCGAACTCTTTTACTTCAACACCAGCTTCATTGAAGTCATGGATGCCGACCCTTTTGACCTTCGCCCTGCCACCACGCCGCGCGCCAGTCTCGTCCCCCAACAACAGACCGTCCGCATTCACGTCGCCTATAAGAAGGAAGTTTTCGAGGCCGGCAAAATCTCCCATTACGGCCATACCTTGGCCGGATACTTCCAGTTGCGTTGGCCAAACACCACGCAACATAGTTTCATCCGTTGCCTTGGTTCCAACAAAGCTTGCTGCTGTCGGCATAGTGCCTGGCGTTGCACCTCTAAAGATAAGGTTTTGCCCGTAAGGCGATTCCATCGCAACAGAGGTGTAGGTGTGGACCCCAGCTTTCAAGCTAATCACCAGCTTCTTACCATTGGCGACGACATGCTGCTGGACGAAGGCTGTCACGTCTTCAATTGAGTTGAAAAGCCCTGGCAGGCCAGTCGGCTCCACCTCTATAGTGGCGTTGTCTTCTATGAAAAACTGATTAAGTCTCTGCACCGGAGGTGCAGCGATGGCGGCGGCAGCTCGCCCTCCGATTATGTCCAAAGATGCCCCTGTGTAGTGAACTCCATCCGTTGTAGGCAGGTCTGTTGTTGGGATCACCGTATGACGAATACCCATTTGTCTAGCAAAAAGCTGTTTGGTTAAGTTTTGCGCTCCGTTGGGCGTCGCAAGGGCAACATCCAAAAGCCTTGCGTCGCTTCCCCACCAACTTTGAGCTTTAAGCCCATTTTCCAAAAAGTCTTCAAACTGTTCATAGTAAACGTTGACGGCGGTCCCGTCGTTGCTTTCTCCTTGAGTGAAAATTACGGCGGATATTTGACTTGCTCCCAAATTCGCCAGTGCCGCGCCTACATCCGCCAGCAGCGGGTTCCACATGTCAATTGTTGGGGCTGCACGACCGTTTAACGGTTCAGTCCAGTTTTCTAGTGAAAGCCCACCCTGAACATTTAAGACAATCCTCACTTCGACGTTAAAACGAACAGCTAGCTGGTGAGCAGCCTGTAACGTCGAATTGTTGTGCCCATTGTCAAACGGTGATACACCGTTTTGTGCCACTACCCATTGTGTTCCGTCCCAGACCTTGACCAGGTCTGATATAGTCACGTTCCCTCCCGCCCCCTTGCCCTTGGCGTTCGACTGCCCTATCGCAACAAGGATAAGCCGCAACTTCCCATCAGAACAGGCGACGACCGGCAAAGGATGTAGGAATTCCGTCTCTTGGTCTACTATTAATTGCCAGGACGGCCCCGGACCTGGAGTTTCGGCAAGAGAATCAGCTATCGCTATATAAGATCTCCCGAAATGTCCGGCTACGTCATTTACAACGTAATTCGTGCCTGCGGACCACTGGCCACGCCAAACCATCCCTCTAATTAAAGACAGTTTTTGCGCTAAAGTGTCATGAACGCGGCCCGTTCTCGTCGTGACGGTCTCCCCTGTACCACCATTAATCACCCCCCCTAGAGAAATAACGTCTAAACCCGCTTCCTCCATTTGCGTTCGGGTTGCTGGCTGGTTTGTCATATCGTTCTCCATAAAGAAAGCACCCTGAAGGATGCTTTCTTTTTTTCGGTTTAATTCTACTTAAATTGGGTCGCCGTTAACATCGATGACTCCCGTTGTGTAGTCATCGTCGGCTTGGTGAACTCTAGCGTCATAGTTGGTCGCCTTGACCATGTGCGCCATGCTGTCTTCTGATTTGACGGCCTCTTGAAAAATCCAGAGGCCTTTTGTTGATTCAGTCGCTTTCACAAGACTAAATTTGGTCTTGGTGTTTGCTGTGTCGCTTGTGACAAGATCTTGGCTCGGCGCTACAGTCAGAGCCACCTGATTGCTCGCAGGTGAGGAGGAGACGACTAATTCCTCAACCGTTGCGGTCTTGTGAAGGATTTGAAGTTTGTAGGCTGTCGACGGCTCTAGAACTACATCACGCGATAGCGTCAGTGTGGTGCCATTCTGTGCCTCGATATCGCCGGTTTGCGCTCCGTCTCTCGTTGTGTCTTCCACAACAATTCGGTCTTTTGGGGCGATTAGCGCGGCTTCTTCGGTCGCTTTGAACTCCGTAGCTTCACGCTCGTATCTAATTCTATTCCATGCTTTGTTGGCATGGAAGTAAGCCTGAAACTTCGACGCAACCCAGTTCGCCTCAATTCTTTTGGGGTTGGTCGGGTTGGTGCCAAGCGTCATCGTCGCAGGTTGGTAGTTGTGTCTATAGACGTATTCTACCCCGTCGTGGTCTTTGTTGTGTCCAAATGAGGTCTGCACCTTTTGCGGCATGTCAGCGACCATGTTCAACTCATTAAAGAGTAGTGTTGAAAAGGTCTTTTCGCCGTCGAAAGTTAACTTGATCTTGTCGCCTCTGCGATAGGGAATGCAATGCGCCGCCCCCGCTATCGTAGCAAGAATGTCCTCAAAAGTGGCGTCTGGGTTGTCAAATGTGTGGTTGAACTCTGTCGCTTTCGGGTCGCCGAATTTTGCCCTTGCTGCGGCTACCGCTCCATAAATGCTGTCTAGGTCCAACTCACTCAATTGACGCCTTCCGAATTTAGGATCTTGCGCAACAAAAGCGATTATCTCGTCGACTTGACTTGTCGCGTGCAAATCCGTCGTAAAGGTCGTTCCGCTAATCCTCGTCGGGATTTTGCGAGTAACCATCACATTGAAAAGAAGCGATTCAGATGATAGCGCTGTTTCTGTCGTCGCTGTCTTGATGTAAACGGTTGTCACATCGCCTAAATCAGAGACGCTATGTGGCGATAGATAGTAGATTTCCTCTAATTGAACGTCATCAACAACCGTCCCGGAGTAATCATAATCCGTATTGGTTACACGTTGGATAGAAACTAGAGATCGACCTGAAAGACTTAATCTGAAACTGTCCGCGATTCGATTGGTAAGGTTTGCGGAACCGTCAAGTGTTATAGTTGTCTCTACCGCCGCCCCGGTTGCCGTCCCACTCGCGTCAGCCGGTGTAACCGAAACCTTGAAGTCAACGTCATGGTCATATTGTCTTGTACTTGTTTTTTTGTACAAGCCATTTAGGGCTATGAGGTTTATGAGCAACTCATCGGCATTCGGTTCATCAACGAAATAAGGGCCTACAGGTCTGTCCTGAATAGTGACGAACTCAGAGTTTTCTAACCCCGATTTATCGCCGACAAGGTACTGTATAGTCCCCCAATCACGTTGAACAGCAGAGGGATTATCTAGTGTCAATTGAGTAGAGGTGACACCGGATAGGGTGAAAGAACCTGAAACATCGACTGTTCGTGTTGTTGTATCTAGAACTTCAATATCTAGACCCGTTGTCGTGTGGTCATATCCGAAATTGTCCATGTACTCGATATTGACAGGATTGCCACCCAGCCAGACAAAAACAAACTTGTTGTTATCAGCATCAATTTCATCAATTCGTCCAGAACCGTTTAAATCAATGTCAAACGTTGGTGGACTCGGACCTGGCGGCGTGTACTGCAGAACTGTTAATCCGGTCCAGCTGACCTTGTCACTTACGCGGAAATTGTCGATTACAGACGAGTCAGTAAACGTCCAACTCTGCTCTAACAATCGAAGCGTTCCGCTAGGCCCGCCATAATCAAACAACGTTTCAATCGTTCCTTCGACGCCTGTCAAAGAAATCGAACCGGACTCAACACCTCTGTCGAATGTCTGGTTTGTTAAGGTCAGGTTCTCACCAACTTTGAAAACCTTTGCAAAATCCACTCCTGAAGAGGCTTCTATTTCGATTATATTTGGGTGCTTAAAGGTAATGTCTGAAACACCAGTAGCGCTTTTAAAGTGCCTGGAATTTGGGCTCTCCAAAAGTTGGCCATTGATGCCTTTTACCCTCTGAGCCACTTTTAGCGCTTCCGTGATCGGAGCACCGATACTGGCTTGCGGCGTGTCGCCTGGGATCGTGTTTGGGCCGTAAAACTCGACTGAGGAGCCTATATCACTAACTCTTGTCTCGCCCTCTTTCGCCGTATCGGTTTCAATCGCCAAAGTACCTTCACTGATTAACCCATAAGACAGCTGAACACCTTGATTATTCTGATAGAACTTGTACGAACTCAGAAGGTCAGGGATAGCCTTTTCACGGCCCAGAATATAGGGAACCATTCCACCTAAGCGGGGTTTGTTCCTTCTGTCTCCAACTTCACCATTTGGCGACGGCGCTTGCTGGTTGGCTCTAGCAAACTGACCCGCCCCGGCTGAAGGAGTTAGCGCGTAGGCTGTTGCGGCTAAGGCGAGCGAGATAATGACTGACGCGGCAATTACGGTCCCCGGATCACCCGGATAATGAACAACATATAGGGGGCCTTCTAGGCTCTCCAATTCATAGACATCATCAACCGTTTTAGGGGTAACATCTTTCCCGCCTTGGGCGGTTGAAGGCGCTTTCTCGAATAGCCTAGCTGACTTTGGAAGAGCGCCGTAATGATCGGCTAGAAAATCAATGTATTTGGGCGCGTGAAAGGGTTCTGGCAATTCCTCGCCAGGTCTATCAAGCACATAAATTGTCTTCATCGTGGTATTACGTAGCTTCTTTTGCTGTAGCCTAAAGCGGCTATGTCGGGTTCATGCCAAGCAGGCCCAGCCTGGCGTAAGTGTCCAACCCTGCCTTCGTACCAAATGCCAACGTGTGAATCATTGTTAGGGCGGCTAAACCAGACAATACAGGGCGACTGAGGCTCCTTTAGCAACTGCCAGTTTTTACGGTCTGCTGCTGTCACAACTCGGTCAGTGATGATTGTCTCTATACGGTGCGCCAGTCTTTGCCCCGTGATCGCTTCCCATGCGTCATGTACCCAATCACCACAGACATATTCGCCTTCGATGTATTGTTTGTTCAACAAATCATCTAAAGTCATGCGTACTGCTTCAAAAACGGGAAACGCTCTAATGTCTGAATTGAGCCGGTTCTGTTTTTGTCTAGATGCAGAGCGTTTGCATTCATGATAGAACCGTTTCTATCTCTGTTGTTTTCTGTCACGTACCTTGTGACCACTTCCAGAGGTGCGTCTGTGTACTCACTCGAGTAAACGCGCATTGTCAGCTTGACGTACTCTTGAGGATTGGCACTTTCCCTAATCGCATCAATTGCAGCAGGAATGATCTGGCCAAAATCACCAATCGCCAACTGCAAGGGTTGGTTGACTGTGCTTGTGACGGCATCTCCTTTTATGTCGAAGCTATAATGCTCGAATACCTGAGATGTAACTCCGTCTTCTAATGTGGCGGTCCAATTATCATGATTTCGAACCAGATGACGATTAAGGCCAGACGAATGAGTAAGCGAGACACACTCTACAGCGACTTCGGAAGGGTCGCCGTTTAAAAGAAACTCTTCTCTGGTGGTCATGGCAACGCCTCAACCAATTCCTCAAGTGAATTGCACATTTCCAACGAGCCTTGCTTTGTGTCTATGTCGTAATGCTGCACAAACCAAATAAGCGTGCCGTCGCTGTAGTAGATACCAGGCGACGGTGAAGGCTTGACCTCTAATATTGCCGAATGCTGGAAAGCGCCATCACAGTAAATTCGGTCTGGATTAAAGGAGTTCGCTACAAACTTACATTCATGCTCCAAAAGCGTTGATTGATCAGTGTATAGGTCCATTCGGAATTTCAGCTGCCCCTCAAGCAGGACATCCTTCCAAAACGAAACTAGTTGCTCACTCTTGCCCGCGCTTTCTGATGCCCAAGTAACCGGGATCTTGTAGATCCTGCTCGCGGAAAGCGATCTTGTCCGGCTAAACCCCCCAAGCGTTTCAACAGAGCCTATATGCTGGCCTCTATTGAACTTGTAGGATGTTCTTAGCGGTGAAAATTCGAGCTTAGGAAGCGTCATGATGCCTTCTTATTCACTCCGAACGTCCCCATGATTGCGCGGCTGGCGGGGCTGTACGAGTCGCCCAATTCCTTAGCCATAGCACCCGGTAAGCGCTCGTCTAATTCCTTGCGGATCAAATAGGTAATGTTGCCGTTGCTATCTTTGCTTTCATCAACAACGACACCCGGTGCCTGGTTAATAACCGTTGACTTGACGACAACACCCCCGCCATTAGGGTTGAAATCGCCACGGTTCATTGCTTCAGCAATAGGCCTGTATTCTCTTGTAGCCCTTTGGTGCAAAACGAATTCTTCTTTGTGTACCGGCCCAGCTATATCAGCAGGGTTGCCATAACCTGTGTGCCCACCCTTGCGGAAACCTTCCCCGGAAACGGCAGCGATATTTGAAACAATCGAAGCTCCTTGAGCCGCTATAATCCCATATTCAGCCAACTTCTGGGCGGGCGTTAGTGATGTCGGGTTAGCCATCACCTGAGCTGCTGCCTGCTGGATCTTCAATAGAGAATCCGCTATTGCAAAACCCTTGCTCACTGCGAACAACGCCTTGTAGGCTGCGCTTTGCTCTCCTGAGAACCCTTTTACGATATTAGCTAGGTTGCCGAAGGTTGTTTCAGCACTCTGTATCGCCTCAGATTGCCGCCTCTGCTCTAAGTCTCTTAGTCTTTCCGCTGCATGTTCATTAATCGCAACAATACGCTCCATGGCGCTTTGTTCGGTCAGAACGCGCTCTTCTAAAGCCGTCTTTACGACCTCAATTTGGGAAGCCTTGTCACCCCATATTTGAGCGACACCGGAATCAGAGCCACCTAGTGTCTGATCAAGCTGAGAAAGAGCCACAGAGGCTTGCTGACGGCGCTTTTGTTCTGCTAACAGGATATCCGTTTTCTGTTTTTCGAAAACGGCTGTCGCCATGAGGCGGGAACTTTGCTTGTCTTGCTCAGACAAGGCGAGTTCGTTTATCCTATCTAATTGCTTCTGGTGTTCGTGTTGGGCTAGACCAATTCTGTCTTCTGTGGCGTTGAAATGAGCTACGGTCAGTTGATCAAGGAAGCTTTTTGCCTCTGCTAATTCCTGCTCTCTTTGCCTTTTTACTTCTTCAGCTGCACGGCTTCGCTCTTTAGCTATCCTTTCTACGGCCTGACGCTCTTTTTCAGCTGCTCTTTGGGCAAAATCGACGTTGATAACATTAAGATTTGACTGATAAGCCGCACGAGCTTGGTTTAGGGCTTCCTGACTAGCGCCAGCCTCTTCAAGCTCACTTACCAACTCTTTAAATCTAATACCCTCACGTTCTAGCGCTCTATCCCTATCACCTAATTTGTTAAGGTGTGCGCTTTGCAAGTAATCGTCTAAGGCCTCACTGGCAAATTGTGCTGCGGGAGATAGAGCAGAAAGCTGCAAGCCTGTATCTCCTGCAGCGTCTGCAAAACCTCTCAAGCCAACAGTAGCAGAGCGAGACTTTTCATCAACAAGACTAACGACGGCGGCGGCTGTTCGGGCTTGACGCTCAAGGCTTTCTGTCTCTTTTGTGGCCTCAAGAAGGCTTTCCGCCACTGACTGCAAACTTGGGTTTGCTCTTCTTAGATCATCTACAGACTTTCTAAACGCCTTTATAGATATCTCGCCTGTTTCTGCTTTCTGAACTAATTCACCAAGTTCTCGGCCAAACACACCGATAATCGAGGCCCCTTGTTGCTGAGACAAAGCACGAGTGAAACCTACGGCACTTTCACGTGACGATTCAAACTTTTCTTGTAAGACACGAGCATTCTTAACCGCTTCTGTTAAAGACAGTTCCTTCGATATATCTGCTATGCGCTTGGCTTGGTCTCCTGCGCCTTGGTAAGCCTTTTCTAGCCCCCCGACCATCTCTTTTAGGCTGTCTGTAGCGTCCCTAACTTCATCCGTTCGTTCACGCATCAAGTAGAGCGCTGCACCTGCGGCAGCAAGACCAAGCCCTATTGGACCTGTTAGACCCAGCAAGGCAGCCCTTGCGGCATTCGCCGCTATCGCCGTCGCACCCAACCCCGCATTTAGCGCCAGAGTCGACGTTGTCATTGCGTAAGCCTGCACGGTAACGGAAGCTAGCATCGGCGCAAGTTTAACAGCGCCAAAACCAACGGCGGCGGCTGTTAACAGATCCATGTTTTCGACAACAAGCTCAAAGGCTGGAACCAGCCCTTTAGCCATTAGCTCTCCGTATTCCTCGCCCTCGGCTTTTGCGGTCGCTAGCGCTACGTTCCAACGCTGAGAGAGACTTTCTGACATTTTCTTGAATGCCTCATCAGCCGCCCCCGTGCTATTCTCCATTTGGCCTAGAATGGTGTCGAATTGCTGGCCCGCTCCGCCACTGAAGGCCAAAACAGCATTCAGCGCCTCAACAGAGCCAAAGAGCTGTGCCATCTGCTCCTTATTACCATTTGTGGCCTCGGCCACATTGTCGAGGAAACCAGCTAGACCTTGTGAGGCCAGAGCCGTAGTATCATACTCAAGGCCTAGTTCTTTGGCCAGGTCAGCCGCTTCCTTGGTCGGTTTAGCAACGGCTGTCAAAACCGCGCGAACACCCGTGACAGAGCTTGCGGTGCTAAGACCCTGCGTAGTCAGTGCCGCTATGGACGCTGTCAGCTCAGAGAAGCTAATACCAAGACCAGAAGCAATAGGAACCACATTACCAAGAGTAGCGCCCAGTTCACTTGCTGTCGTCTTGCCAGCCTTAATTCCAGTAAACAAAATATCCGCTGTTCTTGCAGCCGTCAGACCAGTTGACTTATACGCATTCATTGCCGTCGTCAGAGCGTCAACGGACGTTACCATATCCGTTACACCGCCAACGGCTAACTTGTTCGCTGTGTCTAGAATTCTTTGTGCTTCAGCCGCACCACCAGCACCGGCGGAAATCGCTTGGTAATAGGCTTTGACTTGATTGGTGGCGCTGCCACCGTACAAAGTAACAAAGTCTCTAGAGGTCTCTCTAATTCTGGCTAACTCACCGTCAACACCGCTCAATAGTGTTGATGTTTCCGCTAGCGCTCTATCGAATTCGAGAAATGTAGTAAGAGCGGTTCTTACGCCAAAAGCCGCAGAAAACGCGGCCCCCATTTGTTTGGCATTTCGGGCTACATCGTCAAATTCTTTGCCCGTCGCCCGTGCTTGTTTGGCGACTTGGGGCATTCCTTGGTTACCTGCCCTGACGAAACGCCCAAGCTCTTCCCGTGCTCTTTCAGCCGAACCCTCAATCTTATCATTAGTGCCAACAACACCAAGGCCAGCCTGCCGATACTGAGCAGCACCTGAAACGGCACCGCTAGGGTCAAACGCTAGGCCTACTGTTCTTACTGACATTTGACAAGTGTTCCTTGTACACAGACGCCAACGAACGCATTACAGAAATAAACACTTCCCTTTGGTAAAAGGAGGTGATTTCGTAATGTTTCATCAGAGCCAATATTGATGGCATTTTAAGCGGGTTATCGAGTGTGATCTCGCCCGCGAGGTGCCAAAAAGCGCGATAATAAAATTCGAGCCCTTGGCTTAATTTGGGGGCCTTAACAAGGCATTTAGGCTGATGGCTGTAATCAGCTCTAGCTAGTTCAATATGCCAGTCTATATGCTGGCCATTCTTTAGCTCCCATTCGAGAGCTTCCTTTAGTTTTTTACCGCTTGCCTCTTAAGCTGGAAGCTTTCTCGCTGAGTGGCCTGTCTGCAAAGCTTATCAAAGATAACGGAGCCTTTTTTGCTGGTCACAAATCCAACGAAGTTATCACGATTGGCGGCAATTGGCTGCCCCCCCGACTTCATTGTAGTACTCCATGAGGCGATACAGGTATCGTGTACCAATTCAGCAAAAAGTCGCCTGCCCTCCTCTTTGGAAAGATCCTCGCCTTTTTCGGCTACAGCCTGAACGGCTGCGCCATTGGTGTATTTCTCATTTTCAGGCGAAAGCCAACGACAAAAGAAAGTCACTGAACCACTTTTACCTTCATCAAAGGTGAATTCCTGGCCTTCGTCGAAAGCTAGGTTGTCGTCGTAGTCGTACTGATCAAGACCGTCGATCTCAAAGGTTGACATCTTTTTCTTTCTTAAATGTGGATTTTGGAAGCTCGATTAGGCCTGAAGCGGCCCACTCTTGCGCTTTATCTTTAGGAACGTCTTCAGGGTTCCTAATTCTGACTTCTTCGCCGTCGATAACGGCAAAAAATGGCTTAACAATTTTCATTAGATACCCCTTGTAATCTTCCAAGTTGCACCAATGCCTGCTTCATCTCTGATTGCGTCCATCGTGAAGTTGATCATAGAGTCGCCGGTGGTTAGTGTCGGCATGTCTGCGTTGATATACAGCTTGGGAACGTTGATTCGATACTTAGAGCCCGCGCTATTGCCTAGCTCGGATGTTAGAGACACTTCGGTGTGGTTTTTAACAGCGTCCCATAGCGCCATATTATCAAAATAGGCTTCTACAGTTACCTGCAACTGAGGCTCTCCAAATGATAACTCCCCAGACGCACAAGTGCCGAGGTGAGGAGTAAATTCGTGATTGTTACTCCAATTGTAAGTAATCTTCTTAACTGTGGCTGTCGCGCCAAGGTTTCCAATCGCCAAATTGGCAAAGCCCGCACAGACGTTGATCACTTCAACAGAACTAGGGTCAGGATAGGTGGCCCCCACCACAGCTGCACCACTGGTGGCTGTCATGCCCATCATGCCAGCTTGCCAGGTGACTTTCTTCTGAAATTCAGCATCAATGGTCAATGTGTTAGCGTGAACGCCGTTGAACCTAAAATGGTTGTTTGTGCTGCCGGTTTTTAGCATTCGCTCCCAAGTCACCGGGTTCCGGTCCTGGGCATTTGTGATGATGTTACTGGTCCAGGTGCTACGAAGAGCGTTTTCAAGCAGCCAGTCTATTTCACCATAAACCATCTCTGCGCCAAGGTTCCCTTCAACGGTGTATCCATCACTAGATACGTGCGTTTGGTCCCCATGTGAGGCTAGGTTTGCTGAACCTTCCTTGATGTACCTTTGATTGATACTGTCTTCGGTAAGGTGCATTTGTTGGAAGACTGGAGTTGCTACAGTTGAGCCCTCCGTGGTTTCTGCCGCCCAGCTGGAACGGCCACGCGCGGCGCGTGCTATATTGGTCATTGACTTAATCCTTTAAGATTTAATGATTGGTCTCGTCTCGAATGAACGGACAAGCGATTGTTCTTGTGGTTAGCTTTTGTCTTGTGGACTCGCCGACGGGATACGGCGTGAAAAACTCAAGATTTGAGAAATGTTTATTAAGAAACACCGCTGAAACGGCGTCGATCAGTTGTGTAAAGCCTTTTTCACCCGCATCTGAAGGCCCATGGATCTGCACCAGCAACGTTCCTGCGTAGCGCCCAATATTATTGCCAGGCGCACCGACGCTAACCGTTTCCCCCCGTCCATTGTCGATATGAAGCTGAATAGAAAATTCGTCTTCCGGCACTACGAATTTATGCCTTGGGTATCCTACCTTCTCAGACCGCCCCCAATTGGTCTTAAAGTGGTCGGTTATATTCTGGCGTTCTGTTTCGTAGCTCATAAACCACCAACGGAAATGCCTAGATCCAGGTGCGCTATCTCTGTCGCAATCGTGTCAATCCAACCTTCTGGGGCCTGCAATGAATGACCTGTCGCGAGCGGAATAGCGTATTCGGTGCTATTGGTAACATAGGTCATTTGAATAGTGCTGACCCCTTCTATTACGGCCTCGCCTTCGGCCACGGTATTAGCTCTAATCTCATTTGTCGTTGTATCATCAATACTGCCAACGCTTACATTCCATTGTGAGCGAAAGTAACCCGTGTTGACGGGGCTCCTTTTAACCGCCTGGCCGAACCCGTAAAGCATGACTGCTTGTAAGTTTTCGACAATGTAATCGGTCTCGACGTATTCCATATCAGCCATCATAGCTGCGTTAGCTTGGTCAACTGTCATCGCCATTATTCTAAGACCAATCCCCAAAGGCCACCAACTTCTACTATGTCGCCGACTTGAGCGACTTTGTATGTGTCGGCACCAACTGTAATCGTGTCTGTTTTTTCGGGGGCGGTTGTGAACCCAATAGCTAAAGCTGGCTTTTGGTTTGGCCCAACTGTTAAAGCTGGGTAATCGTCCATAAGCTGCTTTGACGTGGTGAATATTAAGCGCCCCTCATAAGCTGTCGATGCACCATCTGAAAACGTGTCTGTGGCTGTGTCATGAACGCTGCCGGTCACTTTTGTAAGTGTAGCCGTTTTGACCACACCATCACTAAATTCAATCGCAACGGCGTCAAAAGCCTCTTTGGCTATCTCTGCTACTGTGGTCATGAGCGCAACATCTCAACGGAGTTTGAATTGCTTGTAATGAAGTCACTTAACAGACCTTGAACGGACCTAATTACGGTCCTTGAACTACCTCCGCCAACGAACTTCTTTTCTGTTTCAACAGGCCCAGCTTTAACTCGGCTTTCAGAGATGCCGGTTGTGTCAACTGGTTGTAGGTTAGTCCCTTTTATGGCCTGCAACGCGGCCTCAAAGCAGGCATTCCTAATAAACACAGGTATAGCCGTTGATGACACGGCATAGCCGTTTCTGTCTGTGACGTTGATGCGAGGCCACTCGAGCGCTTGAGCGCTTGTGGCTTTAGTCCCGATAAAGTCAAATTGATGATCAAGATAATCTGTCGCTTTGATCAAAGCAGCCTGCTTGGCGGCATCAGTGCCAGTCCAGGCTGTAATGCTTCTGTCGGCAAAATAGTTATCGGCATCAGACACAGTGCCATAGGAATTTGCACTAGCGCCGCCTACTGTTGTGTCAAAAGCCATAGTAAATTCCCTAAAAGGAGAAGGGGCCAGCCGAAGCCAGCCCCAAATTAGACTACTGGGGTTAGCCCATCAGAATAGCAATATACTCGTCTTTCCAGGCCTTTTTACCCCATGTGGCTGAGACGTTGATCATCATCTTCTGGAAACCTTTGTAGACTGCGATATCAAAGATGAGGCCGGAGTGGTCATCTTGAACAACAAGTCTCTCAGAGGCCGCATCACCACCAGGAGGAACCGCAGGCGCACGCATGGCCAGTTCTAGAGCTGCTTGGTGCATAGCCACGTTTGCCGTAAAGTTGTTACCAACAGTTATGGCGCTGTTATCCGCAACCGCTGTTCGTAGGCCTGGGCCGTTAATGACAAGCGGGGTCGCAGAGGCATCCGCTTTGACAACATAGTTGTTAGCATCGCCGTTGAACGTCACGACATCACCAGCATTAAACGCACCGGACCCCGTGTCAAATGCGATTGACGTGTCGCCAATAGCTAAAGACGCGGAATTTGCGAGACGGCCTGATGCACTGCCTTTTGTGTGCGTCTTAACCTGTGCAGATTCACGCAGTGCTAGACCTTGGAGATCAAGCAGCACGCCTTGGCGAAGCATTTGATCACCGCCAGCTTCGTTTGCCTTCTGCAACTGAGCTAGGTTTCTGAGATTAGTTCCTGCTGCTGAATTCAAAATCAAAGAGGCGCGGCCATCATTTGACGGCATACCGTTATCAACAAGAACCTGACGAACCTTTGCCACATCATTAAAGTTTGATCCAAAAGGCGTTGTACCAGCTGTGCCAACTGCTCGTGACGCGCTCTGGTAAGCCGCCTGTGCCAGGTCAGCTTCAATCTCGTTCACAAGAGCTCGCATTGCCTGCAACACCTGGTCCCCATAAACGGTTTCAAAACCAGAACCATTGTTGACGTGCTTGATATCTTCACCAGTCCATGGGATTTGCACCCCACGTGATTTATCAAGTGTCAGGGTTTTGCTGTCGACCGTTTGATCGGTTCCTTCTGGAATCGTCATAGCTGGTGTCTGGTCCCCAACAGTCGCAGAACGTGTGAAGTGTGACCGGACAGTATCGCCTTTAGCCGCCTGTTCCGAACTGTCGGAGTTGATAGTGCAAGCCGGAATAAAACCGACCAATTCACGGCCAATGACATCTGCACTTTTGTAAATGTCGGCGGCCAAATCAGTAAGAACGTTTGCCATTCTATAATTTTCCTATACCTATTTTAAAGAAAGATTTGGCCAATGGCCAAGGACGCCACTAAGCGCCTAATCAACCACCTTGACGCCTTCCAAAGCTACCTTCTTTCGATCACTGTGTGAAAGAGCCTGAAATTCGTTCATTGTGATTGTTTTACTACCACCAGCGGCACCACCCGGCTTGGGGTTCGGTCCTGTTGGCTTTGCGACGAATCGTTTTCCGTCATCTGTAGAAGCCCAACCCTTAACAAACTCGTCTAGGGATTGCGGGCCTAGATCTGTGTCTACCGAGGCCTTGAAAACACCGTCTGACTCTTCAAGCTCAATCTTAGCCTTGCTCAATAGAAGCGCTTGGGCTGCGTCCTTAAAGCTTGGGTCAATTGACGCTTGGTCGAGCGCGTCCGCCAACCCTTGATGAATAGTCATCTTGTGAATGCTGGCTTTGTACTTCTCATTCTCAGACTTAAGAGGGTCAACAGCAGCGGCCATTTTGGCTTCATAAGCTTTAGCCTGAGCCTCTAGCCTTGCTCGAATTACCTCTTCGTCCGGCCTGCCTTCCTTCGCCTCTGCCGCCTCTTTGAGGGTGTTGTAAGCATCAAGGTTAAAGTCCTCGGGCAAACCGTCAAAACGAGCCTCTAGAGCCTCTTTTTCGGCTCTAAGCTTGTCTCTAGCTGCCCTGTTTGACTTGTTAGCAGTGACGACGCCGCGAACGGCTGGGTGGTTGTCAACGCCTTCGATATCCAGCTTAAAGCCGTCTCCGTCCTCGACGTAATAGGTTTTCAGGCTGTCATCAACGTTGTCTAGGTTCTCTACAGTTGCGAGGATTCCCATCGGGAGTTTCTCCATAAAAAAAGACCGGCATCGCCAGTCTGTTAAAGTTTGATCCATCGGATCGATTGGGCATAAAAAAAGGCCGCCTAAAGCGACCCTCGTTTATCTCTGTGTTAGCGCTCACCAGTCCCAAAGAACATGGTCACAATTCGCGCATCGTGTTTGTTTGTTCCCGCCTACAGGTTTTCCGTTCCTGATATGGCGGCCTAAAGTAACGTCATAGCTTGCTCTGCTGTCACACTCTGGGCATACAAGCAAATCTATGTCGTTTTCAGACTTCTTTCTGTATTCTTTTGGCTTAGCGCCACCTTCGACGATTTTGAGCCTAGACACTTTTTTTTGCCTGCTTCTCCGCCGCCTGCTTTTTGCGCAGCTCCACAAGTTCCGCGTAGCCTCCACGAGCTAATCTCCTCGGAATCAACGCTCTGCCATCTGAGTTCGCGAGATACCCTTTGCGAACGCCACAAGACACAGCTTCGTAAAGCGTGGAGGTACAGCAACTGCCGGAACCAACCAGACTGTGATAATGCTCCCAACAATCTTGCAGCGCGTAAAAAACACACCCCCCATCATCTGTTTCCTCTAGTCCTGCTTTCATCAACTCTGAAAAAAGGTCTTCTACAAGAAATTTTAACTGTTCTATGTCTGGGTGGCTCATGCCGCCAATTTCGCTGCTTCCCAAGCGTCTGGCTCTCTCTGTCTCAACTGGTCTAGTGTTAATTCCTTGCCGTTGCGGTCGACAAATCTATCTAGATCTATCTTGCCTCGACGGAACAATTGAGCCTTTTTAACACCAAGCACGTCTTCTTGAAAGTCCTTTGGCTGTTTTCTTAACCAACTTGAGTAGGTTAGATCACCAGCAACTTGACCATTCATAGAGGCTCTTTGGCCTGCTGGAAGGCCCTTAACCCCCAAGGCACTCCAACTTTTTATGATTGGTATAGTCGTTGATCTGCAATTCAGGTGCGCCGGTGGCCTTGGCCCTTTATCAACATCAAACACCATACCATCACGGCTTCGGCAGATAGCGCTTGTTCTGCCATCAAGTGTTGACACCCACTCGACGCCCTTAATTAAGCGACGGTTTTGTTTGTAAAGCTCGCCTCTAGCGACATTCGAGGTGTGGGTTACAGCTGTTCTAACAACTGTTCTTAGTGAGTTTCTGCTAACCTCTGTGATGCCGTCTTTGTAACGGAGTCCTTTGGTCCCGATAATATCACGAACGATTTGGTCTGTGCCACGCCCTTCGACCCACCCCATACGGATTTTATCGCGAACCCGTTTAAAAGCACCTTCCTCAAGATCTCTATAGGTGTCTTTTAGTAATCGCCCCTGAAACGGCCTTGCGTGAACCGCCGCATAAAGATTGTTGGGCGAGACGCCCACAAATTCCCACTTCATGGGCAATGCGTTTTGAATTAGGCCCGTGTGATGCCCGAATTCGTACTTTGCAAACTCTTTTAGTTCCTTGTCCAAGTTGGCTGTTAACGTCGTGTAACCTTCTTTAACAATCACCCTGATTGCTTCGAGCATAAGCTGCAATCGGCGCTCTGTAAACGGCGCGCTGCCGATTTGACGGGTGGCCAAATCATTAGCTATCCGGTCATCAACGCGATTAAGAAGAGCGATCATCTTCCTAATGGTTGAATCAGAATAGCGCCTAATCCCTATCTCATGCCGTAGGACGTTATTAAGGATCTCCTCATTAACTGTCGCCATCACGACCAGCCATGCTTAAGTCGGGGCTTTCCTCTAATATGAGGTCTTCTTCATCCTCAAAGCTGCGTTCTCCGTCGATGACACCACCACGCTTAAGATTGTCAAACAGAGTAAGCTTTGAATAAGCGCCAGACTGCCAGCCAGAGACTAGAGCAAGAATCTCTTGAGGCGACAATTCAGGGTCGACAAATTCTGTATTTGGTTCAACGGTTACTTCATCTGGGTTAGAGCCAGACCAGATAGCTGTGTATTGCAGCAATTGCTCAAGAGCCGCGGCTGACGACTTTGAGATCGTTGTAAGCGTGGCTCTTTGTGCGCCAAGGCGAAGAGAGATGGCGTCGCCGCTTTCTGCCGCTCTGTTGTTGTCTGCGAACAACTGAGCCCCAAACATCACGCCACGCTCTAGTGTGTCTTTAATCGCTTCTTTTTGTGCGCCAGCACCAGAACCGCTAAATTCTAGATACTCCGCCTTTGAGCCTTCGCCTGGCAAAATCCAAAGAGAATTACCCCCTATGGTCTTTGGGGCGTCTTCCTTTGTAACGCCTGTGATGACCGGCTGCGGACTGCTGGTCCAGTGCAGAGTGCGTCTATAGTCTGCATCCAGAGTATAAGCCCTAATTGCCAAACTCGCCAAACCAGATAGCGGAACCTCGTCAACATTACTTGACAGGTCAAAGGTGCCAGCAAAAACCACTGGGAAAACGTTTAACCCGTTCCTGCCGTTGATAGTAGCCAGAACTTCCTCTTGAGGAATGAACTCGTCTTTTTTGTGGTCTTCTTTAACCCACAAACGGGAGGTGAAGACTCCGGCCTCATTTAGATAGCACTCTCTGAACTTCCTAACTTCGCCCCATTTGCCCGTTTCCTGGTCTCTTTCGGAGCCAGATTCATCAAACAAGGCCCAATTTGTGTCCCAGTTTGTGCATGACTTGGCACCATACCCGGCCAGATACATTTGCCCGCCTTCACTTACCCCAGGCATCATAACAAAACGGCCCTGCCGCAACAAACTAAGCGTAATTTGCTGATGGAATAATTGAAGTGTCAGACCGTCTTCTGTGGCCTTGTCCCTCAAATACTCCAGGGCTTTAGGCAGTTTTATGTTTGTGTCTTCTTTGTGAATCAGGCCCGCTGAGCCCCGAATTGTCGGCGCTACGATCTCTGGGAATTCGGCTAAAGCTTTGTATGCGTTAAAGGCGTTTGTTTGTTTGATTTTGTCGGCAATCACCTTCATGCCGGAAGGCATAGGAAGATAGATTTCGCCCTTTGCCTTGATGGCGTCTTCCCCTGCAAAAGCGTCATTCATTCTATTCCACAAAGACAGGTTACTGTCATATTGTGGGTGCGTCGCTTTTACATCCAGCATTAATAGAAGCCTTCTATCTCGATCTCTTCGAACTCGCCAGCACTAGCCAGCTCATTAAACGCACGTGACGCTGCGTCTACTTGGTCCTTAAACTTCCCAAATGGGAAAACCACCAATTCGTCTAAGAATTCTTTGTTCCAAGCGCCTTCCAGAATATCCACATTCCCCGCCTCTGCTTGTGCCGCCAATGGCTCGGCCCTTGTTTGCTTGTCGCCACTTTCCGGTGTGGCTTTGTAAGTAAAACCCGCTAAGGCCCTAACCAAATATGACGCTTGGGCTTTGCCCGCCTGCCCTGGATCTTGCGGCAGAGACCCCCTCACAGACACGCCATCCTGGGATGCTGTGTTCTTAAGCAAGCGCTCGACTTCGGCTGCTGTGCCTTGAATTCTGGTGCTATCAGCTATGATAAAGCGGCCATTTGGCGTGCGCCCTATTTTTACGCCGGCTGTCCAGGCTGCCTTTTCGTCTTTTGTCGCGGCCAAATCCCAACCACGGACAAATCTTGTCCCTGCTGGCACAGCCCTAACGACATTAAACCAATCTTTTTGGAACATACCGCCGCCGCGAGGCGCGGGGCGCTGCTGGAATTGGCCAGCTGTCCCGTATGGTCCAAGAAGCTTCTTATCTCTCTCAACGACGTCTATTGGGAATCTTTCGGGGAAGAATAGCTCGCCCTCTTCTTTTCTTGGGTCTTCCCAGCCTATTGAAGTAAAGCATTTACGCTCTGGCTCAAACTCCATGGGAATGCAAAGGTGTTCATACCCGTGATCGCCATCAAGAATGATTCCTGAAGGATCTTTTTCATGCAAGCGCTGCATGACTACTACAATTGCCGACTTTTCAGGGTCACTAAGCCTGGTCGGCAGCGCTTCCAAAAATGTTGCTTCAACAGCTTTTAGCTTAGCTTCTGACTTAGCGTCATCGACCGACAAAGGATCGTCAAGTGCCACCCTGTCGCCCCTGGCCCCAGTCATTGAGGTAAAGGCCATTGCTGACCGCTCCCCAGACTTATCGTTGCCAAATTCCCTTTTGGCGTTTTGGTCCGTTACCAGCTTAAATTTGTCGCCCCAGTTCGATTGATACCACTCGGAGGCTATCAGATTCCTGCACTTCCGGCTGTCTCTAATCGCCAAAGGTTCTTTGTGCGCCGTGCCTATGAAGCGCTTAGAGGGCTCTTTGATCCATTCCCACGCAGGCCAAAAAACACCCGTTGTTAGGCTCTTCATGGAACCAGGGGGGACATTAATAAGAAGCCGCTGGATCTCTCCGCTGGTAACGGCCTCTAAATGCTCGCATATAGCCTCTATGGCCCACCCTACTTTTAGTTCCGCTGAAGGCTCTAGAACGTGCCAGCCGTACCTTATGAAGTCCATTAGACTTCGTTCTGCCAATTCCTTCTTAAAGGCCGCTATGTCTGTCGCTGTGAGCGAAACATTCATTCTTGCTCCGAAGCAGCGATTAGCTCTCTAAGCGTCTCAGACTTTAGCTTGCCAAGATTGTACGTCGTTTGAGGCGTCATAGAGCCATCAGAACTTGTATGGTCTACTCTTTCACCGTAGGCCCTAGGCTTTAGCTTTGCGGCGGTCCACTTCCTAGCCTCGATTTGAAGTCGCGCTTTTTGCGGGTCTTCGCAGTTGTCCGCAATAGAAATGATCTCTTCGGCGTAAAAGTCAGCACATTCTTGTTTCGCGCGCGTGTATTTGTCAACCAAAGTTTGATCACCGTCTAACCATTTGTAAAAAGCCGCCCTAGAGGGGAATTCTTTACTTTCACAAATTGTAACTAATGATTTACCTTGCGCGATCTTGGCGCAAATTCCGTCAAAGATCTTTTCTGAGTACTCTACCATATAGAGCGCTCTTGCTTAGGAGTTAGCGTCGCCTTCCCCATGATGTTATCCCCTCGGGATTGTTATAGATGTTCGCTCATCGAGCGTTGATTGTGATTGCGCCGTCTTCGTCTTTAGTGCCGATGCGCTCTAGGACGGCAGACACGTTTGCCTTAGATTGTCCTGTGTTTATCTCGTAAACGTTGCCCGATGGCCTTTGATCTTTTGAGTGGCCTGTATAACCGCCGCACTTAAATCCTGCTGACGAAAACCTAAGCTCGTCTAGCGCGGCCAGCTCGTCTATGTGCAATTTTCTGACAGCTTCGCCTAGATACTGCCCCTGCTTTATCGCTTTGGCGAAATCTTCGTAGGCGTTAGCCCATTTCCTGGCGAACTTTAGAGCGCGAAACAATAGGGCTAGTTGCTTGATTTTCACAGGGGGTTCCCTTTAAAGCAAAAGCCCCGAAAGCTTCTAATAATCTCCCTGGCGGACCAGAGGCTTCGAAGCAATCAGGGCTATTTCACAAGACGCCTTGGCTATATCCGCACTCTGTCGGAAACCTCTTGCGAGGCGCGTAGGGTCACGGCATGTGCCGCCTTGTTTGAACACCTATTGACAAAGAGAAAGCCCCGAAAGTTCCTACTTTAGACCCCACGTGATACGCAAGGCTTCGGAACATTCAGGGCTCCTCAAAGGCCTAAATTGCAGAGAGACGCTTAAATCAGGGATCAAACCAATAATTCACGGCGCGCCGATTCTGGGCTATCACATGCAAAGCGCTCTGCCTTGTTCGCCTCGCAATAGGTTAAGTCACCCTACAAAACCCTTCTAGAGGCGCTTCAATTGAGAGGCGAGACGGGTGTTGTTCTCGGTTAGAGTTTACCTCTAATAACAAAAGGCTGAGCTCACTACCACATGAACCCAGCCTTGAGCTTGTATAACTAAGAAAGAGGTGCCTTTGTGCCTTTTGACAGTTCTTCTATCTTATAGATTTACCCCATATCACCTTTTACCCGAGTCGTCAAGTGCTGGCGTCCATCTGTCACCGTGGCCAGATATACTGGCTCTTTGTTGTTGAGACGGCAAACCCCAATAATCCGCCAGTGCGTCTAACCCTGCTTTAAGAACGTCTAGCGCTTTTTCAGGACTTGCCGAAAACTTGAGGCGGGTTAGGTCTGCATTGCCCGCTTTTGCGTTAAATCGAAAGCTGTCTAAGCCCCTGTTATCGGCGCAAACAGACTTTGTTACAAATGAACACAGTGTCCCCTCTTGCTCAATGACAGATTGCGCGGCGCTGAAGCGTTCTTTAGTTATCGAGCATTGCTCGTCTATCTCGTCTGGTGTTTTGCTCTCTCGGAGGCTATCTGCGCCATATTGAGCAATGCGGTCTCTGGGGCTTAAGTCACAAAACCCCGCACCATGGTAGAGTGAATGATAACGAACGGCGGCGTCATGCTGTCGATCTGTTAGCCGACCATTTAAATTCAACTGCCCCACAACCGTTTGTGTCTTAGGCTCTTTAACAAGATCAATGCCAAATTGCGCTATTCTTCGCAGAATGTTTGGGTTGTCATGCAGCTCTCTTGGAACGTTAGGCATTTTAGGCTTAGCCGCTGCTCTACTCTTTCGAGCTTTGCCCTTCACTCGTAATGTCGGCATTGGAATTGATCTTGTTACGTCTACCATAAAAACCTTCTGCGACATTGATGATAGCTTGCTTTGCGAAAGGGTCATGAACTTCATCAATAGGTATCATTGCAACACCGTGATTTTTCCATGCTGCGACTCTCAACGCCGCATAGTCTTCATCATCCCAAGTTTTGGGTTGTGACCGGCCTAGCTGTGAACTTAGTTCAGTCATTGGACAAATGATCGTTTTTCACAAGTTACGTTATACCATATTGGCGTCTTATGTTCAATAACGGTAAATATTTGAAGATCGTTTATGAAATTTCAGGCTAATTTAGTTATTGACATCTATGATCTAAAATCATATATTACATTCATAGCCAATGAGGCAGCGCCCGCAAGGAGAAGACAAATGAACACCACACAAATTAGAAACCAGTTCCAAAAGCACCTTGAAAGAATAGTCGCCGCGTCAGGTCGTGACATTGATGTGATAGATGGCGACAGCCATGTTTCTGAAAGTCGCTATGTTGAGGCTAACGATTGGGACAATGACACTGTTTACAAGATCCGCTTCTCTAACCATAGCAATCCATGCGGCCAAGACGCTGACGTTTTGGAGACTGGCGAAGAAGGCGATTGGATGGAAGCGCTTTTTGTTACTTTGCATAAGCTGGGCCTTGTGGCCGATGCCAAATTAGAAGCTCAAGCCAAAAAGCACGAGAATAAATCCGGCCTTAACCCACGTATTCACAATGAATACATCCAAGAGCGCCGCCGGGTTGATTTCGCTGCAACTCAAAAGACCATGGAAGAATATTATGCAAGCATCTAAGATGATCGCCACAATTAAGCAGAGAATGCCTGTTTTTGTCGGGCGCTCCGTTTCTTACGAAGAGTTAGCCCATGTCACAGGATACAAAAACGGGCGTTCCGTCCAAGCTATTGCCGAAGGCAAGCCTGTCTCTCCTTTGGCAGAGATGGCTTTAAAAAACCTCCTCGCGTCCCTTCCCGACCAAGACGAAAAGCTATGGTTCCCCGAATTCACATTTGGAGAGAACACACTAACTAACGAAGAGACTATGACCATCCACAGGAACTGGTATCCTCGTTTTCTTGGGGCGCTCATTGATCCTGACATGCCTGTGATTTGGGGCGAAGATTATGCACCAATAGACCTTGAAGATAGGCTGTGCGTTAAAGATTGGATTGACCGCCCCTTAAGCGACAAGCACAAGTCAGATGTTCTTCGGTCCGCTGTTAGCTTCGTTGTGATCGAGAAGCAGAATATCGAAGCTGGAGAACTTGGCGTTTAAGGCTGAGCTAAAGGCGCTGAAAAAGAAAAGCCGCCCCTGATATTGGCAGATCTCTAATGTCATGAAGCCACGCCACCGCTTGGTAAGTCTCCTCTCCTTCGAAACTGCTGGCCACGTGCTGCAAATGGAGAGCGTAAGGGACTCCAAGTTTATCGACTTGTCCGGAATGGGCCGATATTGCAAATGAAGCGGCATCGGCGATCAATTCGCTCACGCCCTGGCCTCCTGCCGCTCTTGCCGGCTCATCGCTTTAGCCCATTGCGCCTCTATATCGCTTGAGAGACGCGGTCTCCAAGGGATTGATGCACGGCTTGCTGCTTTTTTGTTTGACGCCCGCTTATCAAACGGTGGGATCTTGTGCAGCTTGCAATCATCGTTGAAACGATTGCGTGACATTCCCTGCGAGAACTTGTCTTTAAAGTCTCGGTATAGGTCGTCCCTACACCGTGATGGAGCGGCTTCCCTCAGCCATCCCACATGGTCCATCGTGAGCTTTTGAAGGAATATAGGGTGGTCATCCCGCATCTTTATTTTATGCGATTGGCAATAGTATTTAATGGAATCTGTTGTTCTGTTGTACCCTAGTTTGGCTAGGCCCTCCGCCATTTGCTCCTTTGTCTTTTTACCCTGGCAGTTCCTGAGATAAGTTGCTTCTTCTTGGGTGTATCTTTGTTTGCCCATTTTGGTTCCTATCCTTGATGTTAGTGTTTAGCTAAGGTCAACTTGAGGGGCTAAGTTGATGTTAGCTTGATTGTCTGGAGTAATCCCAAGCAGCCAATCTGCCGAGCAATTTAACTCTTGGCAAAGGCGAATTATCTTACCTGATGTTGGCTCGTGTATGCCTCGCTCATACCTGTGGATTAGGTTCAACTTTACTCCGATTGACGTTGCTAGGCTGTCCTGAGTGTGACCAGATTCTAACCTCAATCGCTTCAGCCTTTGACCTAAACTTGGGCTTACCATTGCCCGCTTGCCTTCTTCCTGTTTTTCTTTGTCCACGACCTATCAGGAAACTCCGCGTCAATCGCTTCCTCAACAACAACGCCGCCCGCTTCAACCCAGGCTTGGAAGTGTCTGCTTTGGCCGCGATATTCAGAATTGTTGACAGCTCGCCCGATGTCCTGGCTGGCGGCTACAGCCTGATTGTAGTTCCTGAAGCTCTCCAGGTATTTGGTCAGTGATCGGCTGTGCTGGATCATCAATTCACGCTTTCTCGCCAAGACTTTTACGAACCGCTCTCTATCGGTGAAAGCTTCCGCGTTGTCGTTCCCTGCTGTTCGAGGCAATGCTTTTCTGAACTCGGCAGGTTTTGGGAAAAAGCTTACTTCGCCTTTTAAGCGGTCCACAGCCGCTTTGCAGTCTTGAAGCGAGCGACCTTCTGCCTGTTCAAGAATGCCGGTTATTTTGTTTGGGAGATCCTTGGTTCCGTGCCAAGCAATCTTTGCGGCTTGGCCTAAATGCTCCTGAAAAGCAATCATGTGCGTTCCGCCTGTTCTGCAAATCTCCTGCATCATGCTTCACCTCCCTCTGACAACCAGCCGTTCTTATCCAGAGTTCGAGCTAAGCCTGCTTCGATCATGTCGTTTTGAACCCAGACTTCCCACGTCACTCCATCAACTAAATCAGGACAAGGATTTGATAAAAATCCCGCGCGCGTCTCTTCTTTTAATTCTTTTAATGTTTTTATAATTCTTTCTTTAGTGGTCCTCGCTTGGTCCTCGCTTGGTCCTCGCTTGGTCTCATTTGTGGTCCTGTCTTGGTCCTCTCCTTTCAGTGACCCTCTCTTAACTGTTTGATATTTAAGATAATTTTCTATTATTATTTGGGTTTTCCCTGGTTCTTTTGTGGTCCGAATAATCGCACTTTGCGTTAAAGTTTTTAGAAAGTTTCGAATTGTTGTTTTGCTCTTCCATCCCCACGCTTGCTGTAATTCACGTTCAGTTCTGAATTGTGAACCACGTTCAACAACGTGAACTTTTGACCCGACGACATGCTGAGTATCGGAGTGCGCCGCATTAGCAATCAGCCAAATAAAAGCTTCTGATTTTGTGTAGGGTTTCTTGAAGCCTACAATCGGATGATCTAAAAAATCACGATCCAATAAGAAGTATCCCTTACTCATTGTTGCCCCCTATCTCCGCAATCAACTCCTCCAACACTTGAGAAGCCTCCTTGTTGACTACCTGTTTGAATAAAGTGCCTTGCTCCACTAACTTGCGCTCAAGCCACTCGCTTACCTCCTCCCGTGTGAACGTCTCCGGCTGGTTGGGGAACAGCTCTTCAAGGGCTTTTTCGTGCGCCTTGCCTCCCATGCAGTGGGTCAAGCGAATCCTATCGCCAACTGCTAACTTATCGCTCGGGTGTTGAATCTTTTCACTCATGCTCTCACCCCCTCTAGAGTTTCCAATTCAAACGATAGGAACTCTATCCCGTCTTCGTATGCCGCTATGCGGTCAAGACCAGCTCTAGGCGCGTTGAACACGGCGTCTTGCAACAGGGCATATGAGGCTGTGTGGCCATCTTTGTAGATGGCGGCTATGTGCAGTCCGTCAGAGTGAGACTGCGGCTGTGTGGGCTTTAAAATGGGATTCTTGGCTTGTGCGTTCATGACGCTGCTCCTTGGTTAAGGTTAAACCCACCAAGAGCGCTTCGACAGGCTTTAAGTGCAGCCTGATGAGGCGTCGCGTCAGATACGACTATCATACCGTGTTCGTTATCTGGGAACTCCACCATGTATTTTGCCTCTGTGTCATCCATCAGCCTTCCCCTTCTCAACAAGCACGCGGCCAACTTCAGCGTGGATCGTGTCGCCGTAATCAACGGCCATTCTCAGATCACAAGTTCGATTGTGGAATTTTATCTCAACGCCTGAGACAATCTTGAATTCCATCAGGTCAGATTGTGTCGTCTTCTCTGTTATCGTTAAGCTGTGCATCACTTGCCCTCCCACGAGCGGAGGATGGCCCTAAGCTCTTCATTGCTCGCCAGGACTTTAAACCCAGACGGCCCTTTCGCCTGTATCCAGTTGTCTGCCTCAACCTTCAGAGACAGGAATGACACGTCGTTGCGTTGTGGGGCGTTAATGTTTGGGTTGAATAACATTAGACTGTCTCCTGGTTTGGCAACTCGCCAGTTTGTCCATAATAGATTCCGGCTAAAGAGCCTGCGCACATATCGAGAGGAACGGTTGCTATGAACTGTCCGTTCCTAGCTTTGTCGGCTGTCTCTTTGATCCAACGCACAGCAGAGGCCAGTGAAGCGAGTTCAGTTTGAGTAAGAGGAGCAGCCATCACGCGACCTCCTTCTGTTCGTGCTCTGATTGACGACCTTCTTCGTACAGGCCGAACTCAACAACACGCCAAGCAGCTTCTTCGGCAGTGTCGTAATATTCAAACACGCCATCAGCGGTTAAGAGCCATCTGTTTAGTTTTGTGATTGTGTAGTCACCGAGAACAAAACCCTTTGCTGTCGGCACCCACTCCTGCCCGTCAACGATCATTGTAGGCAGTGTTTCAGCCGCCAAGTCGTTAAGCTCGGCGACCAACCTGTCATAGTTACGTTGCTCTTCAATGCGGGCCGCGCCGCTCTTTAGGAAGATGTTCTGGTGAGATGTAAGTGCAGCGCATTCTAGCTGCGACTTGCGTTGATCGATTGAATCGCCTATTTGTGCTTTAGCCATTATGACCTCCAGTTGTTTTGGTTGTGAGGCTCCAAGTAAAGTTTTGGCGAACCCTTGGGGCCTCGTTTGTTGTATTTTAAATACGATGTTTCTGGGGTGTTGTCAAATATAAAATATGATTTTTTTGTTGACCTTATGGCTAAATCCGAATATATAGATCCCATGTTAACAGCCAAAGTATGCAAAGCAGCGAGAGAGCTACTTGAAATGTCACAAGACGATCTTGTGACAGCATCCGGCGTTAGCATATCAACGATAAGAGACTTTGAGCGCAAAGCTAGGCGTCCTTCAAAGTCGGTAATTGACAAGATCCGCAATGCTTTTCTAAGCAACGGGGTTGAGCTTAGCTTGTCAGAGAACCGTGTAAGGCTCTCTGTGGAGAGGGACGTCGAATGAACATTTTTAACAACACCCCGCTTCGCAGAATGGTCGCTTGGGCAGCCTCGTCTGCTGTACGGAAGTTCAATCTCAAGCAAAAGAGACGGCAAGCATTTGGTACTGCGGTAAGCTCTTTCAAAGAGCTTACTGAAAGCTTGAATAAGCTCTCTGCTTCTATGAAAGCCTTTGACGATCTGGCCCCTGCTTTCGCCGAAGGATGACACGTCACCGCGCCCTACAGTTGAAATGAAGTATCCGTACTGGAACTGGACAAACGCCGTAATAGTAGCTGTGTCGTTGGCTGTGTTATGGCTGGCTAAATGCAATGGGGTCATAGGCTAAACCTAAACGTATAAAAGCACCAGGATCGCTCGAAGGAATCGAACGGCCACCAAAGCCAGCAATGGTAATCGCCGAAGATTAGATTGAAGATTTCAATCACGGCATTTGCTCTTGAGCTGCTCAAGCTTGATCTTCGCTCCGTAATAGGTCTCGTGTGATGACAAGCACTCGTCGCCGCGCCAGATCTCGCCTTTGCCTTCTGGAGTTTGAATCAGCTTTAAAGTTGGCTTGTCGGCTTCGCTTTGCTTGGTCATGCGGCGGCCTCTTGCGCTCTAATCCTCGCGTCTCTGTTCGACACTCTGTAACCGTAATCAGCTATCATCGCTGACTCAGCTCTATCGGCCCGTGTGAAGTCATGGGCGTTGTTTGGGTAGATCGATTTAGCGAACCTTAGAGCGCCGTCTTTGTCACTAGTAACGCACATGCTGCCCTTCCAGTCTTTGGGGTCGACAAGCTTGAATTCAACGCCCTCAAGAGCGCAAACGGCAGCCATTTGACCTAATTCATAAACAACCTTGCTGATTGAATTGGCTGTCTTTTGGTCGATAAAATGGAAGTTTTCACACCAAACTACGTCGGGTTTGTATTGCTGAATGAATGTCATAAAGGTTGCGACATTCAGGGGCTTCTTGCCCCCTCCCGTCCTGTCCTTCCCGTCAGTTCGCACCAAATCAAAGACCGTCATTTCAACGCCGTCGAACAGCGTGATTGCTCCTTGCTGGCCAGGGTCTATGCCTGCGACTATCATGCGCCCTCAACCTCAACCACGGCTATCTCCTAATTCTTGTTTCAATAAATCCGTGCCGTTCATCGGCAATTTAGGCAGGCCAAGCGTACCTCTCGGGCATACTCTTTTGCTTTGTGCTTCACGGACCTTAAGGCGCATTTCACGATAGTAATCAGCCCCCTTATCCTTCCTGTAATTGTCGGTTGCCTTTACAGACAAAGCCGCAATGCTGATAAGCTGGTCCAGGCTCATCTCTCTTAGCTCTTCGGGCCATGGCTGATTTGACGGGTAGCTCATTGGCCAAACATCCCTTGACGGTTGGCCACTCGCTGATCGTCAACTTGGTTCAACGTCCAGTCTTCTTCACAGCTAAGTGTGTAGGCAGCAATGCAGACAGACAGCCAAAAGAGCAGCAGCAAGCCTAAACTACGCATCGTCGCGCCCCTTCAACTCTTTGATCAAAAGATCCGTCGCTCTGTAAAATCCCAGCATCTCGGCATGAACCGCCTGAGATGCTGGAACGCTTTCTTCCTTAAGATCAGCGGACTTTTTCGAGTAATTCGAAACAATCGCATCCCTGGCGACAAGGATATCCTCCAGCGTCCAGCTCATAGCTCTAGAACCTCCTTCACAAGGTCTAGCTTGGCCCCATAGTCAGCCGCCGCCGCAATGTCGGGATAGCCACAGCAAGAGGCGAATAAGGCCATGAATTGAGGGTTTGTTGAACACAGCCTAAAGACCGTCCTGCCAGACAGCTCAGAGCCGTTTTGCCACTTCCTGACAGCGTCAGCAGTAACTCCGGCTTTGTCTGCTATCTCTTGAGCGCTTGAGCCTCTAAACACTTCAAGTGCTATCTGGCTTAAAGCTACTCCACTATTTTTTTTACACGCTACAGTCTTCACCTTCTTCTCCATTTTGGTTTGAAGAAGAGAGATGATTTTGCCGGAACCGTAATCGTTGGAGCGCTTAGGAGCCGGTGAAGATGTTACTTCGCTAATTATTGTTGTTTGTTGTGCGAACATGGAGGAAACCTTGTGAAAGATAAAAAAACCGGTGGCCTTATCCACCTATCGAGTTTTACTAATCGGATTGTTAATGAGCTGGAATCCAAGCGGGTGAACCACCCAAGACAAGGCCAGCTCTTGTTGACGATTCGAGGAGACGGGAAGCATAAAGGCGATTGATCGTGCCGCTTCCCGCTCTTCGATCAGACGCGGGGACTTGCGCTGATTGCGTATTTGGTAGCGGTGAGGCTGAGGGAAGGAGGATAGAGGGAACTAAGCCCCACCGCTTTACAGGCGCGCGAGTGATGATATACGCGCCCGAACTCATTGGATTAAACTTTGGGTGTGAGAGCCAAGTTCAGCGCTAGCAACAACCGCCATCACCGCAAACAACCAGTATTCGGTGTTCAGCGGTATGGTGCCATCAGGGTCAAGCCCTTTGTTGATAGCCGCAAGAACGGCGAACGTGATACCTGCCCCAAGCAAAGCACCTATCATGCTGCTT
>Ga0208898_1000337_pt1 | contig 36539 bp, 45 predicted proteins | sample VirMetDEL_Mar_4_FD_184513 | JGI IMG/M metagenome (GOLD analysis project Ga0208898, IMG submission 184513) | Aqueous microbial communities from the Delaware River and Bay under freshwater to marine salinity gradient to study organic matter... | ecosystem: Environmental > Aquatic > Marine >... | reverse complement strand
ATCAAGTGCGACACATCATAAGATAAAAACGAACTCAAAAAGATATTAAGAATATGAAAAAACTGATTATCTTTGCAGCACTTGCTGGAGCATGTATGACAACTCAAGCGCAAACGTGCGGAGCGAAAACTAAAGCTAACACTGAGTGCAAAGCACATGTGAAAGTCATGGGAATGAAGTGCTGGCGGCATGACCCAGATTATGTCAAGAAACCAGAGTCACAGAGTGTAACTTGCAAAGGAACTAAGAAAGACGGAAACAAGTGTACTCTCAAGACAAAGCACGCAAGTGGATACTGTCATCACCACCGTCCAGAAGTAGTCGGAATTACTTACAGAAACAACTAAAAACTAGAAACTATGAACTACATTACTAAACAACAAGAAGCTGAAATCACTGCAGCAGCAACTGAAGTCGTCGAATCAGTGATGGGTAAAGGACTCACAACTCTTCGCTTCGTGCGAGCAGCAAGTCCAGAAGGTCGATGGGCGTATCCAACTTACCGCACTTACGGTCCAAATCGAACTCGTGAAGTCGCAGAAGCATTGACAGCCGCAGGATTCAAAGCAAACATGGAGTGCTTTGTTGACGAAGACGGTGACGACGATTACGGTCGACCAATCATCCGCCACGTCTACTCAGTGGAACTTCCGGAAGTAATCTGCGAACCTCGCTAAGTTACAATATCGATACGACAACTCGAAGATAATAAGTATATGAAATGCAAATGCAACAACGAAATACCACTAGGTCGAGTAAAACTCGGGTACAAAGTCTGTATCAACTGTTCCACTGTCGAGAGATACGCGTGCGCTCCAATAACGTACCACAAGACTGGCAACACTATTCAGATAGTTTCACAAAGTCAAGCTGCTGCGTTAGCTAAAGCAGGTAGACGTAAAGGCTACGGAACATGCCTTAGGTAAACTCGCTCGGGTGGTGGAATGGTAGACACGACAGACTTAAACTCTGTTGAGCTGAACAGCTCGTGCGGGTTCGACTCCCGCCCCGAGTACCATCAAAAAGTTCTTTGACATATTGGTAAAACTTCGCTGATGCCGTCGCTGCGAAAAACAAATTACGACGAGCCAATGGGGACGTAGCTCAATTGGTTAGAGCATCAAGCTTATATCTTGAAGGTCGCAGGTTCAATTCCTGCCGTCCCTACCATATATCTAACTCAGCTATGTGCGATAGCGTAATGACACTTAAAGCACGGCGCGGGTGATCACCGTAATGAAGTCACGGGCTAGATATTTTTTTTGTCAGGGTATAGCCTTACATTTACATTTATTTGTAAGGGTATATCCTTACAATGCACCAGTAGCTCAGTTGGATAGAGCATCTGCCTTCTAAGCAGACGGTCGCAGGTTCGAATCCTGCCTGGTGTACTATTAAAAAACAAACTAAATGGCAAAACAACAAATCTCAGTGTACCAAAGCAAGAGCGTTAAGCGCAAAGGTGTGCACGCGAAAACTAAGCAAAGCAAGAACAAAGGTTCAAAAAATTACTCAAAGCCCTATGCAGGACAAGGTCACTAAGCAAAAACAGTTTGAAGAACTGCTAAAAGATTTCTATGTGTGGAAAGTGTGGAGCAATGATCCAACTTGGAAGCAGAGGTTCTTCAAAGACAAAGAGTCTGCACTCAAAGAGATCAAGCGTTCTTCTATGAGCAAGTAACACAACATCGATACGAACAGCAAAAGATAATAAGAATATGCAAAACGAACCACAAACCATGACAGTCATGGACTACGAGCTCGGCCTTGTATACCAATACAATATCGAGTCAGCAGTCGAAGTAGACAGCGAACTTGCTGAGGCTATTATCATCGAGCAGGGTCACGACCTTGAGCAGTGCTACTACATGATTCACAACAACCCAAACCTTCAAACTATTAAAATTACTGTATGATTACTGTTAAAAACTATGAAGACGCACTCGATGTCTTCGAAACCTTCGGAGTACGCGAAGTGACCACTAAGCGTCAGCGCAACAACGGAACTCGAGTGTTCGAACTTCCAATGCGACGCACTTGGGGTTATAAAACCTATGCGATTAGGTTCGCTAGCTACGAAACTGGCTATGTTCGAAACGTGTCAGAGCACTTGTTCACAACTTACCAAATGAACCCTCGCTTCAACGTCGAAGAAGTGGTTTACAGCCCTAAACTCGACAAGTACATCAAAAGCGCTAGCAACAAGCGAGTTATGATTAAAGACGAAAATGAGCGCATCATGTTCATCGCTCGGTTCATCTTGCGTAACTATGCAAACCGCTCTAACACGTACGAGATTCCTCCACACTCTATGGAGTGGTTGAACAAGCAGGTTGAGTTAGCTAACACTCACTATCATGAAGCAATCGATGACGTCAGCTTGACTATCAACGGAACTCGATACAGACTCGCTTAAGTCACAAAACCATTACGAAAGTCATCAGATAATAAAACTATGAAAACAATTAAATTCCGAAACGACCGCAAGGCGCTGATCACCGAGAACATAGACGGTGTCGAATACAAGACAGTATGGCGTCCATACACAGTGTCAGAACTTCCATCAGACTTCGGTACTCTCGATGGCGTTAACGAATGGTTCAGCTACAAAGGTTTTACTTACATCCAGCAATAATACTATGACATACAATAATAATACTATGACATACCAAGAAGAAAAAAAGATTCTGTCTGAAGCAGCACAAGACTTGCAAAATCAACTCGCAGGTATTCAGCGGGATATCGACTCTCTCAACGAGAAAAACCCAGCTGCCGTAGCAGTAGACCAACTCATTGAAGTAATCGATGATACTCTCGAAGATATCATCGCAGGTTACAGCTTCGAAACTAACGAGTTCCACTACGAACTTAGCATGGACTACGACAACCACGTCGAAGTCGAGATCACTGACTTCCACAACTACGACGGCCTTGCTCAGTACATTTCAGAAGCATTAATTGACAAACTCCAAAACCTCAAAAAGTAATGAAAAATATTTGGCAACGATTAGACCCACAAATTGTAGACGCCATCAGCGCTGACGAAGAAAAGTACCCGTTCATCACGAAGTACATCAGACAACAGTGTCAAGACAACTATGACTGGGGTCGCCTCGACGTAGAAGCTGTAGCGCATATTGTAAGCTACTCACACAACTCAATGCTTCACTGCAGCATCGGAGACTTCCGCTGGGGCACAAACTTCCTGACCAATGACTAATATTCCAGAATGGTTCGAAGGCGAAGTCTACGCTGAAGGCTCGCTTGTAGAAAACCCGTTTAGCGGTGAGTGCTGCGAGCTTAACAACGTAGAGGTGTCGATCTACGACTTCATCATGGGTGCTAACTTGTTCGCGGAAACCTACGCTGAAGGACCTGTTAGAGACAAGATCTACTCAGACATGCGTAAAGGTCTTGACTGGTTTCGCCAGAACAACCCTGAAGCGTACATGGTCCTGCTCGACTGATGGAATGGCCTGATATACTATGGTACGACAATGGTTTAACAACCATGGCTTGTACAGTACTAATATTCATCTTCTACATTGCAGCAGCAGTAGGCGTAAACCAAAATAAAAAATGAACCACATACCATTTACAATCGCAACTACTTGTCTTTCAGTGGGTTCGCTAGCATTAGCTTGGCAGTTCTACCGAGAATTTAAGCCAAAAGAACCTACGGTTCGAGTTTTGTTCAAAAAGTATATGTATCATAGAGATAAAAGCAAACTACTTGATCGGTACGTGAGAGGACACATTACAGCTGAAATACTTCACGAGCGATACGACAAAATATACCAAAAATTTCAAGGCACTTATGACTACATATCAGAAGACTAAAGACAATCCACCCGTTCTCTATATAAAAGGCACTCCACGCGAGGTTAAGATCGACTTGGTAAGCAATATGTGCGACAATAAGTACCGCTGGACATTCAAGAAGAACGAAGAAGGTGACTACAAGCTTAACACGCACATGATGGCTTACAGCAACTTTCTTATGCAAACTCGCAAAGACGACCTTGAGTGGATGGCAGACGAAGGCGACTGGCCTGGCGTGTTTAACGAAATAAACAAAGGCAAAACATTAGTAACTAACGTAAAATCAAGATAATGGCAACAAGAGCAGTAATAAGATTCGCAGACAGAGAAGAAGGAGTGCCTTTCGATAAGATGCCTAATAAGCAGTTCGGTGTTCAAATCTACAAGCACTACGACGGTTATCCTCATTACTTAGGTCGAGAGATTGCTGAGTTCCTCAAAGACAGGCAATACGTGAATGGTTTAACTTCAAGGGTTGTCAAGCAAATGAACGGACCAGGTGATCTTATGGCTCAGCTCACTGCTTACTTGAAAGAAGACTCAGGCGGTGACGTGTACCTCTACCCTTCGGAGAATACTCACAACGATCACGGTCAAGCGTACACCTACTATATTTGGGCTTGCGACGATAAGCCAGGTAACTGGATCTCTATATTCGACCGTGATTACTGCGTGTTCGTAGGTACACCTGAAAAATTACAAAACCGATACGAAGAGCTCGAGATAACAAATATATGAACAAAGACGAATTACGTGTACTAGGTCAAATAATCGCTGAAGAACTAATCAAGCAAGCTCTAAAAACATCGGGCGACGATTGGGCCACAGAAGACACGCGTGATCACATCATAGGTGAGTTAGCACGCTGTGTCACACTGCAGAACATCTACCTCGATCGCGAAGAGTACGAGAAGTGTGCAGTTATGAAGCTAAAAATTGACCAACTAACAGAGAAACTAGATATTAAAGACGGGTTCAACCCAACAGACTTACCAGAAGATGACGAACAAGAATGATTACTCACAGATGACCAACGCTGAGTTTGTAAACGAGCTCATGGATGGTTACAGCGAGCATGGTGCTCTTCAGCAGATGGTTATGATCGATGCGATCGAGAAAGGTCTCGAAGCTATACTCGAGCATAAAGAAGCTGTGGTCAAAGAGTACAACGAACAAAAAGCCGCAGGCAAGTTCCATTTCATCAACCTTGAAGCGTGGATGCAGTGCGCAGAAGCAATACAAAGTAAATTCAGAAATAAATACAACTAATATGCGATATAAGCCAATGCTTGCTTACCCAGTAAACGACAAGCCAATCGACTGGTCTCAACCGACCTACATGCAACCTAAACTCGACGGCGTACGATGCCTGATACAGTTTGAAAACAACGAGGTTGTAGCGTACTCGCGCACTGGAAAGCCTTGGAAAAACATCGACCACATACTTTTCAACCTCAAAGCCTTCTTTCAGCTCAACCCAACAGTCGTGCTTGACGGCGAATTATACAACCATGAACTCAAAGAAGACTTCGAAAAGATCATCTCGTGCGTCCGTAAAACCAAACCAACACCAGAACACAGAGCAGAGTCAGAACGCCTTGTGCAGTTCCATTGTTACGATGTCTTACTCTTCGACGAGCCAACGACGGGTAATGTACTCTTTGACCAACGCAGAGAATGGCTCATTAACAATGTACCGCGCAACAACTACATAAAGCATGTACCTACATTCTCTATGGTCAGCGACCTCCAGTCTAAAGCCCAGCATAGCCACTTCCTCGGCATGGGTTATGAAGGATCAATTCTCCGCACTAACTCCGTATATGACTGTAAGCGGTCACACAGTTTACGCAAGTTTAAAGACTTCCACGACACCGAGGCAGAGATCGTCGGCTGGGTCGAAGGTAAAGGCAAACGCAAAGGCACGATTGGCAAGTTTATTGCAGTCGACGCTGAAGGTATAGAGTTTGGCATGCCTGTAATGGACAACTTCGAATACTTACAAACAAACTTCAAACAAATGCAAGGTTGGGTCGGTAAAACAGCAACATTCACATACTTCGAGCGTACAAAAACCGGCAGCTACCGTCACCCACTCTTTAAATGTATCAGAGACTATGAGTAATCTTACAACACAATTCAAGCGGTTCCACGAAGGAATTTATATTGACAGCAACGGTGAGGAGAGCTGGTGCTACAACTTCTACGACTGGTTCTGCCATGACGGTAGCTTGAAAAACAAGGCAGATAAACTGTTCCCTGCAGCTAAAAAGTTCGCAAAAAACTTAGGTATAGATCCAGATGAACACTATGTATTCTTTAAAAACAACTGCCCACTGTTCGCAGGTTTGTACGACGACTTCAGATTCGTCAACAGAAAGCAAGACAGGGTGGTGTTCACAGTCGTGCCCAGACGCAGAGCTAATGACGGCACGTGTACTGCTGAAGTATGGGGTTTTAACGATGAAAGCGAGTTCTGTATGCTGTGGGAAGGTCCAAACCTTACGCAATACTACAAAGAGCGTAAGCAGAAGCTTAAAGATCAAATGATACTATCAAATCTATGACACACAGAATAATTAGCACATCCAATCAATCGATGGCCGACTTCATAACTTGGTACGTCGGCACGAAGAAGCAGTGCCAAAGTGCGCTCCCACGAATCAAGCAATGGGCTGCGAAGACATCAGATGAATTTAAAATCATCAGCGAAAATAGTCTAGATGAGGAAGTTGATTTACAAGCTATACGATAACAAGAAGATCTCCATGAGCACAGCTATGTGCCTGCTGCAGGAGCTAGATAAAATGAAAAGACGATAGGCGTATGAGTTCAGAATTACAACAAGCTATTAATAACTTCAACCGGATACCACACATTGATAATTCTAAAAGAATTATTATTGCGACCTTGAAACCGGCTCAGTGTGACATAAGCCCTAATAATCCTAAAGAATAAGACCCAAATGTCACAGTATGAGCGCAATATGAGGTGGCTTATCCGTGAGAGTATAATTTGGCGCGTATACCCTTGGTCAGATAAACCAACTTTAGAGAACAACAAGTATATGTTCTTTGAGGAAGGTACGCACCAATGCTACGAGCTATTCAGATCACCGGCTAAGATCAATACCTTCAAAAGCCTCAAGTGGCATTTACTAGTCTTATGGTGGGCTAACCCGCAACTAACGCAAGGTAAATTTGAAATTTTGGCAAATTATATTGCAGAACATTCAAATGGTTTTTGTACCTTTACGATATCTCAAACGCAGTTGGAGAGGATTATCCACGATGTATGCATGAGCGACCTCGATTATCCTCCTAAGAACAAGGCGCGTAAAGTTATATTCAAAGACCACTGTGGACTCAACAAGTCTCAAAAGTTGAAGATTGTAGGCGAACTTATTGGTAAGACCAAAAAGATCAATCCTGACGATATCTATCAATGCATGTTAGACTTACATGACAACGGTCAAAAGATCACGATACGACGCATCTCTGAGCTCCTAGGATGCACACAGCGTACAATCCACAGGAATATGCCGCATGAACTTAAGAAGGAGAAAGAATTACTCAACAATGATTTACAGTGAAAAAATACAACGTGCAAAACTACATAAGATATAAAGAAGATGTAGAGGCAAGCTTAAAAAGAATAGAAGGTAAGTTCTGGAATGAATATACTCGTGACGAGTTGATCATCAAGTTTATGCCTTTGGTAGAGAGCTTAGCTAAAAAGTTTTCGACCGCCCAACAGGCTTCTGGTGTTATGAGCATCAACGACCTAATACAAGAAGGTCATGTTGGTTTGATAGCGGCAGTCGATAGGATTGATTGGGGCACAATACTAGAAGCCCAAGATCCTGAGCAAAGGCTCAAATCGTTCCTGTCCAAACGTATACGTGGTGCAATAAGACGTGGCATTGATATCAACCGAGGTACAATGCGTATACCAGAGCACAAGCTCAATGAGATCAGGAAAGACTTTGGTGAAAATAAAAAGATGGTTGAATTGTTTTTCAACTCTGTTTTCCTGAGCCTCGACGCTGCTAGTGATGATGGTTCAACTTTGACATACGACGTGCCTGATGAGTCGAAGCAGTACAACAAAGAGCTGCTCGCCGCATACCTGAAAGGTTTGATGCTTGAGCATTTAAATCCAAAGGAGTACCAAGTGCTCAGATTATCTTACGGCCTTGACTGCGATAAGCATTCAGCCAAGGAAATAGCTGAGATCCTGGGTATTAAAGGCAGCAGCTCTTACGTACGAATATCACAGCTAAAAAAGCAAGCCACTGATAAGCTTATTGAGAAAGTTCCGCACTCGCAAGTGGTTGATTATCTTTAAACTAAACGTTAACATCAGGCCCCACTCGTGTAATTATATCTATACAAACCTCATACCAAATGACAGAACTAAACAAGACATTAGCAGTCATTCAGACCAAGCTAAAAGCGAAAAAGTCTTCGTATAACTCGTTCGGTAAGTATTACTTCCGTAAAGCAGAAGACATACTCGAAGCGGTTAAACCGTTCTTAATCGAGCACTCCGTCTCAGTCACAGTGACCGAAGAGATTATCGGTATAGAACCTGTGCCCATGATGAGATCCACAGCGATCATCACAGACGGTTCAGATCAAATCACAGCTACAGCAATCGTAGGCGTTGACCTCAGTCAGAAAGGTATGCAAACGTCTCAGCAATTTGGTGCGGCCTCTACTTATGGTAAGAAGTACGCGTTAGGCAACTTGTTCCTCATTGACGACACAGAAGATGCCGATGCTACTAACACCCATGGCAAAGCAGCTAAGCTGACGACACAAGCTAAAACCAAGATGACAGACGCCCAATTAAAAAAGGCAATTGAGTTCATCAAGGGCGGAGGTCAACTGTCTGCGATCGAAGCTAAATACGAGATCACAGCCGAACAACGTAAGGCACTAACATAAAAGTATGACCGACGAAATTTATGAAAAGTTAAAGCAAGACGAACACTACTACGGAGAGTTTGGTCAGCAGTTTCTCAGTAACTCTGATATCTCCACGCTGCTAACAAACCCAAAGCAGCTACACGAACCGAAGCCGAGCAACCCAGCGTTTCTTGTAGGAGGATATTTCCACACGGCGATTCTCGAACCCCACAAGCTTCACAGCTACAAGGTCATCGAAGCAACCACGAGAAATACCAAGAAGTACAAGGAGATTTCTGACGGGGAGTTGTGCTTACTGCAGCATGAGGTCGACAAGATCGAGCTTATGCAAGACGCAGTCATGAATAACGATATCTGCAGAGATCTTATACGCCCGGTGCTCGGTGGAGTTGACTACGAAGAACCACGTGTTAAGAAGATATGTGGTAATTTATGGAAGGGCAAGGCCGATATTATCAACCACAATGAAAAGCTGGTGATCGACCTAAAGACCACGTCTGACATTAATAAGTTCAGATGGTCTGCCTCGAAATATAACTACGATAGCCAAGCATACATATATAGTACACTTTTTGATTACGAAATGTTGTTCATGGTTATAGATAAGAACACGCTACAAATTGGCTTGTTCGACTGCTCACCTGACTTTTACAAGACGGGCAAGGACAAAGTTCAAAGAGCTTCTGATGCTTATGACTTATTCTACAAGACAGAGAACTTTGACGAAAACCAGTACTTGATTACTAAAACATTATGATAAACCTTTTAAAACCACTAATCATGCCACGTGCAAAGATGAAGACCTGTACTATCTCAGGCAAGCGCTTCCGCGCGAACAAGGACAACTTCTACACCAACCGTACGTACACGGATAACCTCCACCCGTACCATAAGAAGTTCGATAACTACCGCAGAACGACCGGCGCATCAGTCGCTCAAGTCCGTCAACTCGTTAAACTCATTAACTCCTAAGCCTATGGCAAGTATTTTAAAGACGTCGATCAACCTGAACGACATCCCTAAAGACAAGATCATCGTTGGTAAGAAGGGTAAATACCTTCCTATCACGATCACGCTGAACGACGACCTTGATAACTTCGGCAACCAAGGTCCAGTGTGTGTTGATCAAACCAAGGAAGAGCGCGAGGCTAAAGCCGACCGCGTGTACCTTGGCAATGTTAAAGTTGTGTGGACCAACGGCAATAACGTTGACGCGGCTCCACGTGACGGTGCTCCTCAACAAGCTGCACCCGCTGCAGCACCAGCTGACGACTTGCCGTTCTAAGTATGCGCGTTGAGGACAGAGAGATCAATGGGTTTCTGATTGACAAGTTTAATCAGTACGGCCTTGAAGCAGGTAAGTCGCAAGGGATTTGTCCCTTGTGCTCTGCCGATAGGAAACCCGAAAACCAGAAGGCTAAATGCGCTTCTTACGATTGGGAACGTGGTCTCGGCACCTGTCATAACTGCGATCAAAGCTTTCAGCTACACACTTATCAGCGTAAAGGCAGCAGCACAAAAGAGTATGTAAGGCCTGTTACGCCGGTGGATTACGAACCACCTGTAGATAAGGTCGCTGAATGGTTCGCGTCAAGAGGCATAACAAAAGAAACGTTAGAAGATCTCAGGGTCACGACCGGCCCTGAGTTCATGCCTCAAACAGGTCGTCAAGAAAATACGATTCAGTTTCAATACTTCATGGGTGATCAGTTGATCAACGTGAAATACAGAGACGGTCGTAAGAATTTTAAGTTGTATAAAGGTGCTGAAAAGATATTTTACAATATCAATAGCATCGTAGGTTACGACTGGTGTGTTATCGTTGAAGGCGAGATGGATGCGTTAGCATTGCACCAAGCCGGCGTCAAGAACGTCATATCAGTACCGAACGGCGCAACTCTAAATAGCAACAATCTAGATTACCTCGACAACTGTATCGATTATCTAGAAGATAAGGATCGTATCATCCTCGCGGTCGATGCTGATGAACCTGGTCAAGCTCTCAAACAAGAGTTTATCAGACGTCTCGGCGCTGAGGTCTGCTACCTTGTAGACTTCGGAGATCAGAAAGATGCTAACGAATATCTTATCAACTACGGAGCCGATATGTTGCGTAAGGTTATCGATAGTGCAACCCAAGTTCCTCTCGAAGGTGTATCAACGCTGCGAGATCTTGAGGCTGATCTACTAGACTTTGTGCACAACGGTTTCAAACCTGGCTTTCAGGTTGGGCTTGAGAACTTTGATAAAATATTCTCAACATATACCTCACAGTTTATTACTGTAACGGGTATACCTTCGTCTGGTAAGTCTGACTTCGTGGATCAGATGTGTGTTGGTTACAACCGTAACTACGGATGGAAAACAGCATATGCGTCACCAGAGAATAAGCCTAACTACCTACATGCCCACAAGCTTATACGTAAGACGTGGGGAGGTATGCCTACGAAAGAAGATATCGGCTCTGACAAATGGCAGCAAGTAACAGATCATGTAAATGACAATTACTTCTTCATTGATATGGACCGTTATACTCTTGAAGAGGTTCTGAAAAAAGGTGGCGAGCTAGTGAAACGTAAGGGCATCAAATGCCTTGTGATCGATCCTTTTAATAAGGTTCGAGACGTTAACTGCAAAACAGAAGACGTCAACAGGTACACAATGGAATACCTTACGAAGATTGAAACGTTCGCTAAGAAGTATGACGTGCTAGTAATTATCGTAGCACACCCAACTAAAATGTATAGAGACAAAGATGGAAATATTGAAGAACCAACTATGTACAACATTAAGGGCGGTGGTGAGTGGTACGATGCTAGTTATCACGGTCTCCTTGTTCATCGTGATTACGAGAATAAAACAGTTAAGGCAAAGGTACTTAAGGTGAAGTTCCAAAACCTTGGCGAGAACGGGGCCGAAGCTCATTTCAATTGGGAACCTAAGTCTGGTAGCTATGTGCCGATCATGTCGGATCTAGCTCAAGACGAAGCTCTGCCTTGGGAATGAGTAAAGCACCTAAAGGCCGTAAAGCAGGGTATCTAAGCCATGACCCTGAAATAATGAAAGTGGTGTCATGGTGCATGAGAAACAACATCAGCGTATCTATTATGCCCGACTGGAAAACCGCTAACCTCTGGATTGTCACGGTTAAGATCAACGGCAATGCTCACGAAGATCCAGTAAGATATAAGGATAAAGATGCCTTGCAAAAGATGTACGACTACTACAGTTACTACTACGAAAAATACAACAAAGATGCTTGATAGATTTAAAAACGCAAACGACGCGTACGAGTACTTGTATGAGTGGATTAGTTTATTCGGTAAGAACTTCGCTGGTACTAAAGCCGTATTTAATTGTGGCTTTTATATTGAAGACCCTATAGACAACCGCATCTATGATAAGAATAGAGGTTGGTCTGAAGAGTATGCATTTGCCGAATGGCAATGGTACTTATCCGGTGATCGAAACATAAAAGCTTTAGGCGATATATACGGCAAAGTTCCAGCGATATGGAAGCGTATGGCTGACGATAATGGTAACGTCAACTCCAACTACGGTTGGCAATGGGAACGTAACGATCAACTTGACAAGGTTATTGAGATGTTGAAGGCTAACCCTGATACTAGGCAAGCCACGATATCTATATACGATGGCAAGGAGATCGACAACTACCAGCATGACACACCATGTACGTACGCAGTACAGTTCACGATCATCGATGATCACTTAGACATGGCTGTGTGTATGAGATCAAACGACCTGTGGTACGGCTTCTGCAATGATCAGTACTGCTTCTCGTTGCTGCAGGCTTACGTAGCTCAAATGGTTGGCGTACCGATCGGTGAGTATTACCACTACGCCCACAACATGCATATATACAACGACAAGTTACTCAAATGAAATACTATGTGTACCACATACCCGGTCAAAAAGTAGGTGTGACGACCAACCTTAAACGACGGGTAGAACAACAACAAGGCTACACCGCTTTTGATTACGAGGTGTTAGCCGTTACAGAAGATATAGACGAGGCATCAAAGCTCGAGTCTGACTTTCAAGATAAATTCAAATACCAAAAGGATATCTCATCCTACAAAACCGCATCAAGAATGAGAAGAGGGATAACAAACAAAACCAATATCGGTTCCATGGAGGTCAATGTTACAGACAAGACTACGACCTTTCCATGCGGGATTAACAAGCTTAAAGGCAGGTTGATGGACAGTATGGGTGGCTCATGGAGTACGGATGACGGTAGATTTTACATCACACCGAAAGCTATTGAATGGATCATGAACAATGTAGAAGCCTCTAACTTTAGACAAGGCCGATGCTACATCTACAACAAGGCTTTCGCTAGGGATAATGCTAACCCGACTAAAACCGGTGGTCTCATGTTCTCGACACCAACGCCAAAGCCTAAAGCTACACAGTTTGACTTGATTAGAGATTGGGCTAAGGAGCGCGGTTTGTATGACGGTGGAGATCCGATGACTCAGTACGCTAAGCTTATGGAAGAGGCTGGCGAGCTTGCGCAGGGATTGCTTAAGCAGCGTCAAACAGAGGTTGTAGACGCAATCGGAGATATGGTTGTCGTGCTCACGAACCTTGCGCATTTACAAGGCGTTTCTATCGAGCACTGCATAGACTCAGCGTATCAAGAGATTAAAGACCGCAAAGGCTCTATGGTTAACGGTACATTTGTAAAGCAGACGTTATGAGCGATAGAGAAATTATGAACGCAAAGGGCATGAGCCAGACGGTCATGATGACTTTCCGCGACCCAGTTGTGAAGAGAGTTTGTGAAAAGTTTAGACAGCGATCAGATGTTGGCTACGAAAAGTATGGCCGCACATTACACGAAGAACGCACGACCCGTATGAAAGGTCTGCTTGGTTACTTAAACGATATTCAAGAAGAGCTTATGGATGCAGTACTTTATATTCAAGCAGCGCGCGAAGAGATTCAAGACGATCTTGAAGCACATCGAGACTGGAATGAAGAGTACGAAGACTAAGAAGCGTAAAGGTCCAGTAAAGGCTAAGAAGGTGGTGTGTGATGGCATCACCTTCCAGTCCGGACTTGAAAAGTTTATGTACGTGTGTTTGCGTCAAGCTAACATACCGCACGAGTACGAAGGTGAGACGTACACCTTGTTCGAAGGTTTTGATTTTCCTAACGACAGCTTTGAAAGACAGGCTAACGGTAAGGGTGATCTTACAAATCGAGGCAACAAGAAGATCTTACCTATTAAATATACTCCAGACTTTATAGGTCCAGGGTTTATTATAGAGTGCAAAGGCAGGGCTAACGAAAGTTTCCCTATTAGATGGAAGATGTTCAAGAAGTATGTAAAAGACAACCTGCCAGATGTAACTTTGTATAAGCCTCAAAACCAAAAAGAGTGCGAGAAGGTTATAGAATTAATATTACAAGATGTCTAATTACAATTGGGAACTGAGCTTTGGGTTTTACCCAGGCATTGTGGTTGGGTTTAGAACTTACCCACCAACAACAGAGGATGGCGTTACAAACCACGTTTTTTACCTCCCGTTTATCGATCTATGTTTAACTGTTCAACGGGCTACTGATGAGTAATATATTTGAAAAGCGAGTCAATATATTACCTTACAAATACCCACAGTTACTAGATTACAAAGATGCAATCAGACACTCTTACTGGATTGATACCGAGTTCAACTTCACCGATGACGTCCAAGACTTCAAGGTTAACATTACGCCGGAAGAAAAAGACATTATCAAAAAGACTATGCTATCGATCGCGCAGATCGAGGTAAGTGTAAAGACTTTCTGGGCTGACATGTACAAGCGCATGCCTATCACTGAGATCGGTGATGTCGGCATGACGTTTGCAGAGTCAGAGGTTAGACACAAAGATGCGTATGCAAGGTTGCTGCGGATCCTTGGTCTAGAGAAAGAGTTTGAAACAGTAGTTGATGTACCTGCTATATCTGCACGTATTAAGTACCTGACTAAGTATCTCGACGGCACTAGATCTAGAGACGACAAGATGTACACTAAGTCAGTGTTGTTGTTCTCTTTGTTTATCGAGCATGTTAGCTTGTTCAGTCAGTTCTTGATTATGATGTCCTTCAACAAACATAAGAACGTGTTCAAAGGTATTTCAAATGTCGTTGAAGCTACATCTAAAGAGGAAGATATACACGGTAACTTCGGCGCTGAGATTATTAACATTATCAGGTCAGAAAACCCAGAGTGGTTTGATGAAGACTTCCAAGAGCTCATCACGACCGCGTGTAAGAAAGCTTACAAGGCTGAGTGCGGAGTGCTTGACTGGATATTCGAGGCTGGTGAACTTGACTTCTTGTCTAAACAGACGATCCAAGAGTTTATCAAAAATAGATTTAATAACTCATTAAAGAAGATCGGGTATGACCCTGTTTTCGAAATCAACCAAGACCTCATTGCTGAAACAAAGTGGTTCGACGTTGAGATTACAGCTACAAAGGAAGGAGATTTCTTCTACAAGAAGCAAATTGATTATAATAAGAAAAGTAAAAGCATAACTGAAGACGACTTATTCTAATGGAGTACAAAAAATACTACTGGTTAAATGATGAGTCAAGGCTTTTTCTTTCGCGTGGGTACATAACCGAAACACCAGAGCAGCGAATCAAGGACATAGCTAATACTGCTGAAAAGTATTTAGGTATAAAAGACTTCGCTATCAAGTTTGAGGATTATATGGCAAGGGGTTTTTACTCCTTGTCTACTCCCGTGTGGATTAACTTTGGCAAACAGAAGGGATTACCGATCAGTTGTTACGGCAGCAACATAGATGATAACCTAGATTCAATCCTTAACGCATCTAGGGAGATCGGTATGATGTCCAAATACGGAGGAGGAACGTCAGCATATCTCGGAAATATAAGACCACGAGGAGCCGCGATATCAACTGGCGGTAAAGCTGACGGTCCAGTGCACTACGCGCGCATGTACGACACTACTGTCGATGTGTGCAAACAAGCTGAGGCTAGGCGCGGCGCTTGCGCGGTGTACTTACCCGTCGAACATGAGGACATCAGTGAGTTCTTAGATATAGGCACCGAAGGTAATCCTATACAGAACTTACAGTACGGAGTAACAATCACTGACGACTGGATGCAGTCAATGATTGATGGAGATAAAGACAAGAGAAAAGTCTGGGCCAAGATCATACAACGGAGAAGCGAGTTTGGCTTCCCTTATGTAATGTTCAAGGATAACTCAAACAACAATTCACCGTACAAAGAGCTTGGCCTAGATATTACCGCGTCCAACCTATGCTCTGAGATACAGCTACCAACCGACAGCTTCAACTCTTTTGTTTGTTGCTTAGGTTCGATCAATGTCTTACACTGGGACGAGATCGTTAAGACTGACGCTATACAAGTGTACGTCCAGTTCTTAAACGCTGTCATGGATGAGTTCATAATTAAATCAGAGACACTACCTGGTCTGGCTCGAGCCCATAGGTTCGCTAAACAACATAGAGCTATTGGCCTTGGAGTTCTCGGTTATCACAGTTTGTTGCAGTCTAAACTTGTTGAGTTTGAGTCGTTGCAAGCCAAGCAGATCAACGCTGACATATTCAGAACGTTGAAAGAAGAATCTGAGATCGCTTCGCGATGGTTACATGATGCCCACGGTTATAGATCTCTTCGCGCTGGCTTTGCTAATACGACACTGATGGCGGTGGCGCCAACTAAGTCTAGCTCGTTTATACATGGAGCAGTTAGTATGGGCATTGAACCTATCAAGTCAAACTACTTTGTCAAAGACTTAGCGAAGACTAAGACTGTTTACAAAAACCCTTATCTTGAGTGCGAGCTCGATAAGTACGGTCTTAATACAGATGAAGTTTGGGAAAGCATATTAAAGAAAGACGGTTCAGTCCAGCACCTAGAGTTCCCGACCAAAGAAGTATTCAAGTCTTTTATTGAGATCTCACCTAAGGAGTTAGTGCTGCAAGCGGCACAGCGACAGAAGTACATTGATCAGTCGCAAAGCTTGAACCTTATGATTGACCCTAGCATACCTGCTAAAGATATCAATCAACTTTACATTTACGCTTGGCGCGAAGGCATCAAGACTCTGTATTACCAGTTCAGTCAGAGCTCAGCCCAAGCATTTAGTCGAAACATTCTCGAATGCGCTGCATGCGAGGCTTAATTTTATAATATGGAAGATTTAAAAGAAACACTTGATCGTATGGGTAGCGAACTTACTTTGGCTCTTATGGAGTACTCAAGGTTTGCTTTCAAAGGCAACGCCTCAGCAGGCACCCGTTTACGCAAGCACATGCAGAACATAAAGGCTCAAGCTCAAGAGGCTCGCGTACAGGTCCAAGAGTTGAAGAACGAAAACAAGGTTCTTTAATGAATGTACGGCTGATCGGCGCAACGCCTAACGCTGAAGAACAAATTGTATATGTCGCTCGGGTTTCTAGCAGCCGCAAAGATAAGGCTGCTAAGCCTGAGGGGCTTATCAACTACCTTATCAAGCATAAGCACTGGTCCCCATTTGAACATGCATCTATGACCGTGGAGATCGAGACTAGCAAGGCTATAGGCATACAGTTGATAAGACATAGAAGCTTTACCTTTCAAGAGTTCAGCCAAAGATACCAAGATGTAAACCAGCTAGGTGGAATGTTTGAGCCTATAGAATTTAGAAAGCAGTGTGAAGACAATAGACAGAGTTCGTCAGAAGTTATTGATCCGCATGTACCTGTTAGCGGTGGGTACATACCAGCTTCTACGTTACTTAGCGATCATCTAGTCGCGTCAAGAAATTTGTATGACCAACTGCTTGCTGCTGGCGTAGCGCGCGAACAAGCTCGTATGGTTTTACCGCTGGCGACTAAGACTAAGATTTACATGACTGGCACAGTAAGATCTTGGATACATTTTCTTGATATGCGAGACGATGGTCACGCGCAAAAAGAAATACAGGAGGTAGCTAGAGCTGTTAAAGAAGTTTTCAAAAAACAGTTCCCAATTATGAGTAACGCTTTAGGCTACGTCTAAAAACAAGAAAGGGAGGCATTGTGCCTCCCTTTTTTAGTATTTACCTTTTCGGTTTGACGGGTTAGACTTAGTGTCTTTGCCTTTACCGCCCCATAAATTCTTGCAAGCCCAGTATCGAGCTGACAATTTATCTTTAGCTTCATCGCAGCGATGCCTAGCTCTAAAGCTCTTGCGAGCGGCGGGTGAGTAGTTATGCCCATAACCGCTGGCGCCGTAGTGAATAATTTTTTCTTTACCATTGGCACAAGCCTTGACGACTTTCTTCTTACCTGCCTTTGGTGATTTGCGAGGCTTGTTGCAAGCCATCTTTGATTTGTCTAGTCGCTTTGCCATTAGTATCCTGTTAGTAATCTTAATACATCATCCACTGCTGGGTGACGGTGGTTATCTTCGAGCACGACTTTGAACACGTACTCCGAGTCTTTTATCTTTGCCACTTCATTTATAGCCGAATAGTTCTCGTCTCTCAAATCAATCTGCTGGTAGTCTCCGCAGAATATCATAATTGATTCTTTCCCTAAGCGCCCTAGGCACATGTTTAACTGAGCCTTTGTTAAGTTCTGGAATTCGTCTACGATAACGACTGAATTGTCAAACGTGCGGCCTCTGAAATGACTGAGCGATACAAGCTCTATATCACCCATGTCCATCATCTTTTGAATCTTGTCTTCTTTGTTGTAGACCTTTTTCATGTTAGATACGATGGGCACGAGCCATGGTTCCATCTTTTCTTTCTCTGATCCAGGTAGGAAGCCGTTGTCTTCCGTAGCTACCGTTGGTCTAGTAATAACTATCTTGTTGTACTGCCTTTTAAAGTGCATGTCCAATGCGATTTGTACTGCTAGCAAGGTCTTACCTGATCCAGCTTTACCAACCACGAAGCTATAAGCATGCTCAATGATCTGCTCTTTAGCTTTCTTTTGCTCGTCAGATAAGCTTATGCTAAACCTGACGTTGCCACGTGGCGGCTTCTTTTGCTTGTTTTCCAAGTTCAAGGGTTATAGAACTTTGTATTCAATGGTTACATCTTCCCCGCTCTCAAGAGCGAGTGCTATATTTGTGTACAGTTTTTTGTAGGCAGCAACCGATTTACCTATGAAACCGTTTCTTATCGAGTTGTTGTTACTTTGCGTATCACCCACGAGTAAACATCCAGCAGTATCCTCATCGTCATTACCACAATGAATAAGGATATAAGTAAAACCTGGTACATCCATGACCTCAAGCATCCCCACGTGAATGTCAGGAAATCGCTCAGCGTATTTGGCGTTAAATCCACCAACTGTTCTCCAGCCGATACAATACTTTCCTTCAGGTATACGAGTTTCTCCGTACACTTTTGTTTGCCTTCCTTCATCTTCGAGAGTATAGCAGAGAAACTTCCTTTCACCATTGCTAATATCAAAAAGTAAACCGTTCGTGCTGTCTCCATTGTCATTGAATCTTAAAACTTCTAATTCCATTAAATAATAATTACCGATACAGCGGCGCTGTTACCAGTATTGTCTATCTTTAAATCAAACCTATTTCGGTCGAATGCCAGACAGTCCACCAGTATGAGTGATGTGCCCTCGTCTATTGTACCGTGTTTTATAAAGTAAAAATGTTCTGTGCCATCGTCAAGGTAAACATCTACAATAGCCTTATGGCTGTTGCTTGTGTTAGCTATACTGATCTTGCTTAAGTTAGATCCATGACGGTCAGAAGATGTGATCAGTGTTTGACCGGTCAATTGTACTATGTTCGCGTATATTGCCATTATGTTATCTCTCCTGTTAGTGTCATAGACATATATATTGTACTGCTGTTCACGTGGCCATCTTTTTTAATCCAACAGAATATACGTTCACCAGCGCTCACAGCGTTGTTCGTGTTGAATGTAAAATCGCCAGCAAAAGTCTTATTGCTACCGTAAGTCTGTATAGAGCTAGTCACGCACCCAAAACCCTGTATCATACCCACGCCAGTAGCGTTATTTGATGCTGGACCTTTGTACAGGTACACTTTAAAAGAGTCGGTTGCATCTGATGACCCGCCGTATCCTGATACACTTAAAGACGTAACGTTGCCATCCTCAGGCACTGTAAATATAGCGGCTGCATAATCATAAGCTGTTATATACGTAGGAGTCGTGTCTATGTTTCCCCAATAATCGTACTCGGGTCTGTACATAGTGTAGTAGTTCGTACTGTCACTCATCGCTGCTGTTCTTCCTCCAAAGCTTACAGACCAAGTTCTGGTACTAGATCCTCCAGCAAGTAACGGATCCGAAGAAGATACACCATATCCAGATAATGTGGTAGGCTTACCTGTCAGCGTAGCCCAAGTTGTCGCAGCACTGTTTGCTATGCCTTTCCCTACTCTCCTCATGCAAAAATGTAAGCTATAGCGCTACCAATAATAGCTGTATACAAAACCCAAAGAGCTTTGTTTACGCCGTCTTTCCAACGCTGCATCTCTTTGAACTCTAGCATTATCTTCTCGTATTTAGCCATATCCCTTTCCTTCTGGACTCTAGCCTCCGTATTCTTGTTAACTCGAGAGACAAACCCATCATCTGGATTTAACAGTTGTTGGGTTAGATTGTCTATCTTATTATCAAGAGAATCGATCTTTTCTTCAAACGAGTCCATCCTCTGTTTCATTAGTGCTATTTCTTGCGCAGTAGAAGCCATTAGTAATACATTAAGTTATACTATAAAAAAGCGGGTGCCAGGTTATCATTACATACCTAGCACTTTGCTTTATATTATTGGTGTGCGTAGCACAGCCCATTAGGGTTGGTGGTTTTGTTTTTGCATCGCTCACCATTAGACTTGATAGCACTGCATCTGGTTCTTGCTGCGTTACGATCAGCATCACGCTCTTCACGTGCAGCTTCTTTAGCTTCCTCGAGCTCAACGTCCTCAACACCAACATCCCACTTACTCCAACCAAGTACCAAAGCCGCTCTCTGCCAAGGTTCTAAACCTTCTTGCATAGCGAGCTCGATATTAGCTGCCTTATTCATGAGCCTAGCGAGAGGTACGTTGGCCACGGCTTCGAGTATGTTACCAGTTACGTTCCATGCTGGATTGTTAGGGCTCCAGTCCATCTTGTCGATGGTATCTTCGTTGTACTCATACGTCTTAATCGCGTTCATGATCTTGCGCAACTTACTACCCATCGGTGGAGACATATTCACAACCTCTTGAGCGACCTTGCTCCAGTCTTGCTTGCCAAAACCTTTGTCGTGCTCTTCAGCCCACTTCATGATAACGTTTTTCAACGTAGCAGCGGCAGCACCATACACACCTGTGCCTCGCAGCAATGAATCAAGAACGCCGTTGGCAACGCGCTGACCCTTTCTCTTTTCATCCTCTTCGTCATCATCGTCGCCAAACAAGGCGAACATAAGACCAGACTGAAGCATACCGAACATAACGTTCTGCATTACTCCGTAGTACAGTACTCTAGAAACGTTAGACTTTAGATCACCTCTTCCGTTGACTATATCAGACAAAGCTTTCTTAGTCAAACGTGTCATCTGCATAGGTGTGTTCTGCCATGACAAGATCAAACGACCAAGTGTACCAGCTTGCTGCTTAGAGATAAGGTCAGGTCGAGAAGACTGTTGCGTTTCCTCAGCGATCTCTTGGAAGTCGATAAACGCTTGAGCCTCAGCATCAGCTTTTGTCATACCTTCTTTCAAGTAACGATTAACTCTGTTTCTGTAGAACGTAGATCCACCAAGCGCAATAGCAAAGCTATCTGCGATTTGCGTAGGTGTAAAACCGATATCAAGAAGCTTAGCAACAACAGCTTCAACTTTACCACCAGACTTGTTAGCTATATCTGATATTTCTGCCGCGCTAACGTCGATCTTAGTACCAGCGCGTCTCTGCTTAAGCATGTCTGAGTTGAACAGCATTGCAAAGTCTTTCCAGAACTGAGGCTGGTTAGCAAACGCTTTAGCTGCCTTGAATATATTGTTATCCTCAAAGTTTATGAAGTTAACAGTAGACAAGGTTTGGAGCAGTGCTGACCTGGTGTTAAAGAACATTACAGTAGCAACAGAACCGTTGATCCAGTTCAAGAAGCTGTTAACTTCTCTGTCGTTGTTCTTAGGTCTGTTAGTACCGTTCTCCATGCGGTAGAGAACATCTTCCAAAGCTTCTCTAAATCTAGTACCGTATATAGCCTCGATCTTGTTGAGGTTATCTGGAGAGAAGATCAAGTCTTTGTTAGCTTTCCACTGAGCTAAGAACTGAGCTCTCGCGCCTTTGGTTGCATCAACAAGGTCTTGACCTATGCTACCAGCAGTCCAGTGCTTACCAGGCTTGACATATCCTCCTGGTTGCCTAGACACTTGACCAAGAGTCATAGCAAAGTTAATCAAGTCGTTGTCCATGTTGACTCTTCCAACAAGAGCGTCAAGCTCAGACTTGCTTAAACCAGGTACTTCTATACCGTTGGCATGCCACAACCAAACCCTCATTGCTTGCTCAACAGTGTAGTTGCCAACACCAGAAGGTTCTTTGAAACGCTTGACAACTTTCTTTCCAGCCTTCTTCAATGCGGCGTAGTCTTCTGACATGCGCTGTCTAAACGAGTCAAGCTGTCTTGTACCCTCAGCAAATGGATCAAGCAATGACTCCTTGAAGAACTGCATGTGAGCATCACCTCTTTTGCCCTTACCTAAGAAGTTGTAAAGCAAACCTTTAAAGTCCTCAGCCGATGGCGGGACGAACAGTCTGAAGCGACCCTTGCTTCTGCCAATGATAGATGCTTCTGCAGCAGAGATTTGCTTCGCGGCTGGTGTGCCCTTAACCTCTTCGAGTATCTCGTTGAACTGAGTGTCAGCAGTCTTGCTGAACTTCAGGTGAGCCTGAACAGTTCTACCTTTGATATCAAACTGGTCGAACACATCTTGTACAGCCTTGACATTTGAGAAAGCATCGTCCACGAAGTACATATCGTTGTAACCTTCGTTGAACTTTTCAAGCATCCACTCACCTTTGGCTTCACCTCTGCTGTCGCCAAGACCAGTAATGTTCTCAAGTGGCAGTTCAATACCCTTAGACTTAAGCCACTCGTGTATCGGTACCGCAGCCTCTTGCTGTCTAGCTGTAAGTACAAATACATCTTTAGCACCAAAGTCCCTGATACGCTCTCTCATCTTATCAAGGAAAGGTCCTTCTTGACCTCCTCTAACTTGCGCGAAGTCTGAGAAGTCGAAGTCCCAACCTTCTTGAGCAAGACCAGGTCCTTTAACAGGCCATTGATCTGAGCTTATCTTAAGCGTTTGATCACCTTTGGTAGCTGTGATGAAGTTCTCTCCGTGGATAATGAGCGTCTCGTCAAAATCAAACGTAGACATACCACGTGGCGTTGGTGCGGCTTTAGAAAAGCGTAGAGCAGCCCGCTCAACTATCTTAGCTCCCTTGTCAGTAACTTTGCCAGCGCGCAGTAAGTTGTTAGCGTCAACGAAGTCTTGACCTATGATCTCACCGGTCTTTATGTTTCTAATAGGAACAACGTTCTCACCAAACATAAGCTTGTTGTAGTAACGTCTCCAGTTCTCATCGCCAACTTTGAAAGGACCGTCGACACTAGCATCTCTGAGACCGTTAGCTATAAGACCCTTGTCCATAGTCTTAGGTATGATAGCCACTTCGTAGTCGCTCCAAAAGTCTCTAGGCAAACTACCTTGCTTCATGTAAGTGTCGATCATCTGGAATATCTTAGCATTGGTAGGCACCATGTGCTCATACTCCATTTCCTTACCGGCCTTCTTAAGGTCCATGTTCTCAACACCAACCGCGACGTAAGCCAAGTTAGCAGCTCGCTTCATAGGAGCGTTCATGTTGGAGCCAAACATCCTAGTGAGCATAGCTAAATCACCGTAATCCATAGAGCCGTTTTCGATTTGCTCTAAGTAATACTCAGTGATAGCCATGGTAGCTTCTCTAGCTTCTTCGGCTTGAGCAAGTCTACCATCGTAGTCTTGATCTTTGATACCAGCCTGAGACTTTTCAGCAAAGTTCTTTCTAGAGTTTTTAGCAGCCTTGACCTCAGCTTCAGTAATGCCTAACGTACCGTAGTAGTCGCCAGCTGTCTGGAATACCTGGCCTCTATTAGTGCCTCGCCTACCACCTTTGTCTACAACTTTGCCATCTACAACTTCGAACCTACCGTCACCTATCTTAGCTGAGCTAGCGTACTGGCCTTTAAGCATGACCATCATCTGTACGGCTTTTTCTCTACCGTGCTTAGCCTCGAGTTGTTCAAACAAACCTTTAGCCGCTGATCTAGCGGTGTTAACCCTAGCAACATCATTGAACAGCCCAGCTATAGATTTGAAGTCATCAGGAAGCACATCACTAAGCAGCTCAGATATACCCTTGTCTTGAAGGTCCTGCTCTGTCATGTACTCAACGTAGTCTTCTACAGTGATGTCTTTAGTACCGAACTCTTGAGACTTGTTCTCGATGTTCTTGTAGTCTGTAGCCCACTTAGATATACGTATCGCAGTAGCAGATATCTCTTTAGCGGACAACACTCCTCCGTACATTTCTCTAAGCTTAGCCTTAACTGCATCCTTCTGGGTAAGGTCCAAACCGTTACGGCTAGCATCAAGTAGCTCGTCAAACTTAGCGAAGTAGTTAGACAAGTTGTCTTGGTTTACAGCTCTACTAAATAGCAAACCAGGCATAGCAGCCTTACTGAACTTAATACCTGGATCTCGGTCAATAGCCTTACCGACCATAGCGAGATCGTTCTCCGCCATCTCAAGACCTTGAAGCTCAAGAATACCTTGACGGCGTTCGCGCACTTCAGGCTGTTGGATCACTTCAGATGTAGCATCGAAAGCAAGTTCGACACCGATCTCCATAGCTAGCTTATCCTTACGTGTACCAAGCGTAGACCCACCGATCTTGTAACCAAGGATCTCTTCCATGTTCTTGCCACGGAAGTAAGCCAATACTTGCTCCGTGGTAGGCGTAGGCTTCTTAGTATGCAGCTGAGGACCTGACAGTCTGTTAGTGTCCTTAGGTAACTTACCTTCGCTTATGAGTTGGTCGACTTCAGTAGGCTTCGTGACGCGGCGTGATTCAGTGAACAGTCTCTTAGAAGGATCGAGGTTGCGCTCCATCTGTACAAGTGTAGACACTGGAAGTGCCTCGAATATAGCGTCGAAGTTGTCAGCCAAGAAGAACTCGAAGTCTCCTCGAGTACCCATGAGATCTTGTATAGGCTTCTTTAACTCACGTCTAAACGCTTTCTGCAGTTCGTCTCTAAACTTCTTATTGTCTACAGCAGGAAGCTTCGTGCCAAATGTTTTAGCTACAGCATCACGCACAGTCTGCATCATCTCCGGCGTAAGACCAATGTCACGACGCAGCTTAGAATAACGGTCCTTAGCAACCTCATCCTTGTGAACCATATCGCTAAGAGTGATCTCGTCGATGCGATCCATATCTGTTTCAACGTCTGCTTCGACTTGAACCAAAGGAGCGCCGTCAGATGTCGTAGCGTCAATGTCTACAGATCTAGACTCTTCAGTAACCTTGTACTCTCTGTTGTAAACGTTACCAGCCTTGTTGGCTATCTGTGAGTTGACCCAGCCAAACAAGCTGTCATTAACCTCGGGGTTGAAGTTCCTAACGTGGCTAGCAAGCTCTGCGTAAACCTTAGATATAAACTCCTTGGTATCCGCTGGGTTCATAGGGACCTTTAGCTTAGCTGCGATAAGCCTATCAAGCATACCCTCAGCCTGCATTGTCTGCAGCGCAAAGTTGCCGCCAACCTCTTTCCATGTCTCGTTAGTCCAACCCATGGCTCCGCCTAAGTCGTTGACTTGGTCGGTTACATCAGCCATTGATGAGCGCTTGACATCTCCAGTAGTCTCGTCGAGTGCTTCTTGAACCTGCTGTTCCGTGACTGTAGAAAGCAAACCTTCGCCAACCTGCACGCCTTCTCTAGCTGCTTTAGCAATACCTCTGTTAAAGAATATACTTTTTCTAGAAGCTTGGAAGTCTGTTATGAAGTTGAACACATCTTCAGCGGTATTAAGCTGCACGTCCTTGAGACCTGCGGACTGCATAACCCTACGCATAGCATCACCAAGCTTTTGATTGCCAGTGCGCTTTATCTTTATATCGCCAGTAGCCATAGCGTCAAGGAACAGGGTCAACTTTTCCTCTGCTCGCACTGCGCTTGGCTCGTTCTGATACTGTCTTATTCTAGCAGCCATCACACTGCTCTCTACATCAGCTGGATCGAGGTTAGCCAAGTAGTCATCAACAGCCTTACCCATAGCGAGTGCCGCTCTAGGGTTATCAGCCAACGTCTTCTTGAGCACGGCATGCATAAGCTCGTGGTTAACAACGTTAAGACCACCAGTCTCGGCTGATACCTCTGTGTTGATAAATATGTTGCCTGTAACAGGAGATTCAAAACCTTGGGCTTGACCCATGTCGTCTACAGAGTAGTTTTCTACCTGGTTCTTTTGAGACTCAAGCTTGCTTATATCTCTTTGTATCTCCGCCCGGGCGGCACCGTCAGCGTTCTCAAGTGCTTTGCGCTTGCTTTCTAATTGTTGCTCGATATAGTCGAGGTCAGCTTTCTTAAATGCTTCGGCCTGTTCCGCAGCGCTTTTCTTATCGGCTTTAAAGAACTTCACGGGCTCACCAAACATTTTCTCAGCATCTTTCTGAGCCTTAACAGTAGACCTTTCTATTTGGTCCATGTTTTCCTGCTTGTTAGCTTTAGCGATGAGCTGATCCTTAGTAGCCTTAAGATTTCCTGCTCTTTTATTGTTGCTAGCTTGAAGCTCCGCGACTTGATCTGGGCTAAGAGCTGGGTCAGCCTCTGCGTCTTTGTTAGCTTGGCGTAACCTAGCTAACTCTATGTCGATGTTTATGAGGTCTGATCTAGTTTCACCGTCCATGTTCTGGACGCCGTTGATCGTTTCGTTAACGAGCACAGTATGCTCTTGAACTAATGCACCTATCTCAGCTTCTACAGCGGCTTTGTTTTCTGGTGAAAGCTCTACGGTATTGAGGAGCTCTGTCTTGCGTTGTATCTGCTGGCTTATACTCTCGATCTCGGCCGTGGCATCAGAAGACTGGAAAGCCTTGACCATATTCTTGCCGATAAGCGGAGACTTGTACACCACGCCGCTCATAAATAAACCGCTCACGAAGCTTTCATCCATGCCCTGCAGCAGTGAGACGTCTTTACCTAAGACAAAGCGGTCAGTGATGTTGTTGCCAAGTTCAGCTAAGCTTTCCGAGAAGCCTTCTTCAATAGGATCGTAGAAGTTGTTGTACAAACCAGCTTTCGTCATGAAGTTTCGTTTCAAGAAATTATTGAAACCGCGCTTCATAGGCGTAGCGCCAGACATCATGCCTTTAACGAACTTAGCTTGACCCAACGTGACCTTCTCTGTCAATCCCTCAAATGTGCCAGAGAGTATAGCTGAAGAGTATTGCTGCAGCTTACTGTACTTAAAGTTATGCATCGGGTGACCTTCAGGTAACTCAGCGTAACCTTTCATCTCTTCCTCGAGATCATGGTACTTGCTACCAGCAGACGACGCACCAAGTATAAACAGTGAAGCACCGCCAGTACCAAATGTTACCGCAGTGTTAGCTGCTTGAGTAGTAACAAGATTACCAAACCACTCTCCAAAGTCTTCTGCATTATCAATGTCCTTGAACTCTGCTGGCTTTTCCATATTGTTAGACAAAGCCTCGTCCGCAGCCCATATAGCATCAGCTAACCTATCAAATCCACCTTTAGCATCCTCCTCACCTGTAATGCCTTCCTGTATGATCTCTTGCATGGCGTTCATACCGAACGGTCCTGTGGCAAAAGCCATAGCAGATGCACCAGCATAAGCAAAAGGCTTCATAGACTCAGGAGCTTTGTCGATCATGTACTTCATAGCATCCTTCTGAATGTCAGAAGCCATATCAGCTAATGAAACAATACCGCCTGTAAGTTGAGTAACGCCTTTACCTAAGCCCATAGCTAGGTTAGCGGCCCAGCCGTAGTTGCGACCTACGGCATCTAAGTAGTCCGCTAGATCTTCTTCTTTAACCTGTATATCCTTGTACTTGTCTTGCAGGCTTTCGCTAGCAGCAACATATCCCTTGCGCTCTTTTTCGAGCTCTTCGAACGACAAGCCACCATTGTCCTTGTACTCCTTTTCTAACGCGTCCCATTGACTTTTGAGCTCGTTAAGCTCGGCGCTAGCCTTATCGTAAGACTCTTGATCTTTGTATTCGACAGAAGTTAACTCTTTGATCCTGTCATTTATAGTCGATAATTCTTTTTGATGATCGCTGAACTCGTCGTACTTAACGCTGAGGTCTTCTATGCCTAGCTGCAAGTTTTTTTGTGTGTCTACGAATTTAGCTGTCTCAGCTTCCAAAGCGTTTTTAGCTTCAATAGCCCTTTGCTCAGATGCTTCTTGCCATGTAGATTTAAACACGCCTGATGGTCTCATAAGTGTGCCTCGGTCTTCTATAGCACCGAGCTCTTCCATGCCTTCTTCAAAGTTCTCGAGCCAGACTTTGTCTCGGCTTTCTTCTGACATCAATGCCTTGACCTCTGTATCGAGCTCTTCTTGAGTCACACCCTGCTTCCAGGCCGCGTATTCTTCGGTTTCGTTACCGTCTTCGTCTTCTTTTTTAGGTTTCTGACCTTCAGGAAGGTTGTTATATAAGTTGTCGTATGCTTGCTTATCAAGCTTCGCAATGCGTTCTTTTCTAGTAGCTACAGTCTCTTCGGCCTTCCGTTGCTCAGGAGTCTTGGTCTCACTAGTGAACATGTCAGTGAAACCTGTCCATAACAAACCGAGTGCATCACCTACGCCCATGTCCTCTGTTTGCTGCTTTTCTACTTTAGCAGCATCAAAGCTGTCCACATTTCTAAGCATCGCAAGTTCAGCATCTGCTTGAGCGCTTATCTCAGCCTCTTGCTCTTCTGTGGCTTGGAATGCTTCTCTACGTAGTTTAGTTACTTCTTCTACAGAGTCCAAAGAACCACTCTCCAGCGACGATTCCAACTCTTCGATCAACTGTCCACCTTTCGTTTGCGCTTGGTTCGACTCCCCTTCCATTTGCGCTTGATTCGACTCCTCGGTCGCGCTCTCCGCTGAGCCCTCCTGCTTTCCCGCCAGCTGAGCGTTAGGGAATTTAGCAAGAAAATCTTGTTCTCTGTCGGCAGAAACTCTATACTTCTTGCCGTCTACTAGGTATAATTTTACCTCCATTTTACTGTTTCGTTAGTTACCCGTGTTAATACTTCTGTTATATAGTCACATGTTAAGATGTGCTTCCACCTCCTGACTGACTGTTCCAATCATCGTTCACGCCGTCAGGCGCGTCTGCTGCTACCTCTTTAAACTTACCGGCAATATGACCAGCAAAGTATTTAGCCATCTCTTTCTTTGCATCTTCAGGCATCTGCTTGATGTATTCGTCAACCAGTATCTTAGCCTCTTCCTCAGACATTTTACCGTCGTTATTCGCGTCGGCCTTGTCAATTATTTCTTGATCAATGCCAAAAGACTGATAGTCTACTCCCGTGAATCTGCTAGCTAAGTTTTTAGCGAAGGACTCTCCTTTGCCACTGCCACCAAGCATAGGGTCGTGTACAAGAGACTTAAAGTTAGATTGGTTGATACGCTCGAGCATTTCGTTCTCGAGCCTAGCGTAGTTCATGTGGGCTTCTTGACCTGCTTCAGCAGCGTTCATGTACTGTGTCTTGAGCTCTCCAATACCTTTTCTAAACTCGAGATCAACAGTGTTGTTCTCTTGTATCTTAGCAAGCTGCGCTGGAGTAACGTACTCGCCATAAGGGCTGTTAGCTCTTTCCTCATCAGTAAGGAAGTCAACCTTAAACTTGTACTTGCCATCTGACGGGTCTTTCACTAACTTAGCATCGGGCTTCATGGTCTCAGCAAGGATACGGCTATCTAAGTCTGCAGCGTCTTGGTTGATCTGAGTACCGTTAGTTCTGTGCATGGCTTGGGCCTTGCGCAAGTCAGCGAATGCAGCGTGCGCGTTAGTCATGTCGCCAAGCTCTCTAAGTGCCATTTGCTTTTGCTTCTGATCACCGTCAATGTACTGCTCCTTCAAGGACTTGGGTCTCTGCTGGTACTCGTATTCAGCTCGTGCAGTTCGGCCTTCAGCAACTTCTCTTCTTTCAGACCGGCTTAATCTTTCACCGTCAGCACCTCGCTTTTGAACGTCACTAATCTTAACTTCTTCAGGCGGCGCTTCGTATCCTGTAAGTTCATCGTACAGGGCTGCATATTGCTCGGCGGTCATGTCCTCAGCTGAAGCCAGGATTTCTTGAGCGTAGGCGTCGTACTCCGCTTCTGTTGCTTCTTTAGCAGCTTGCTCCTCAAGCTTCTTCATTTCCTTGGCTGCCTGGAAAACCTCGATGCCAGCAGAGACGGTGTCTGTTACGTCTGTAAACTGACCAGCCCTCTGTGCAGCAAACGCGGCATCGGCTTTAGCTACAGCGCCAGCGCCAGAAGTGAGTGTTGTATCGATAGCCATTACTGTGATAAGAATTCGTTAGTTAAAGTAGTACCAACCCCAGTCAACCCTCCAGTAAGAGCGTCCATTTTAGCTTGCTGGGCTTGCATTGCACCCATTGTGTATTGAGCTGTCTCTTGTTGAGACATACCGAGAAGAGTACCGACTTGATCTCTCATGAGATCTCTAGACTTAATCTCTCCTTCTCTTTCAAGCTTCTCTAAGTATTGAGCTTGACGCGCGGCCTGCATCTGTATGTTAGCTTCTTGCCTTCCGATGTCAGCTGAAGATCGCTGAGCCGCTATTTGACCTTGTTGCGCGAGAGTCTGAGCAAGCGCCGCTATACCGCTGCTACCTGCCGCTTCTCTCATGCTACCCATAATATTTGCTTGTGATTGCTGAAACTGTTGCGCTTCAAACTGAGCTTGCTGTTGGTTGACCGTTAAGTCTTCCATGACATTCTCCATGTTCAAGTACGGGTTGCTAGTATCTAACGATGCGTACTGACCACGTAACCTCTCCATCTCCGCTCTTGCTAAGTCGGCTCTTTCCTGCATCATCTTTTGCTGACGACTCGCAGTAATCATACCTCCAATAGCACCAACACCTTGAACAGCTAAGTTAGCTATAGTAAGTGGATCCATTGCTATTTATTGTTTATTGCTAATTAATTAATTACAGTACACTATTCTTATTTACTGCTCTCCGCTATGTCAGAGCTAACAGCGTACAGCTCAGCGAAGTCGCTAGCGTTGTTTCTAAACGTAACCTCTGCGTAGTAACCTTTCAAGCCTCCATACTCGTACTTGTTGTTTCTACCCATGAATATATAGCTAACGTTTGGAGGAGGCTCTGAAGTTCCATCCCAGTCTATAGTGAGCCTACAGTATTCTATAGCGGAGTTGATACCAGGATCGGTGAAGTTACCAACGTCAACAGCCGTTAGTATACCTAACTCTTTTATTTCGTCACCGTCTTGAGAATATATAGTGACACCTGGATCTAAGTTTGTTACGTAAGCCGTGTCCGGAGGAAAGTATAAGTATAAATTAGGCATTATCAAACTGTTGCTATTCTTGTTATATCTATATCAGAGTTCACATTGTTAATACCGAAGGTGTCCAATATAAACGTGCCTCTTAACACCAAGTCGCGGTTGGCGTTTTCCAAGACAGCCGTGCACTTTAGCGGAGTAAAGTAAGTTCCACCATTATTGTCGCCATCAGAATTAGTCATAACGGTTGCATCCCAAATAGGCGCTGCAACGCTAGCCCAGGAGCCTAGTGTTCTAATGAACCTGAGCTCAAACTCAACTTGTGAATCAAAGTCGTCTCTATAATCTAAGTTACTACCAGACTCGAGCGCTGGCCCAGTGAATGTAATGTCCGCGGGTGGGGTAACGTTAGTAATGCCAGTTAAGTCATAGCTTATCGTAAGAGTAACGTTAGGGTATTGGTTTATTGTATAGTTATTTGGAACACCGCTCTGTATAGTAGTGCCAGAGTTCGCTGTCATAAGAAAAGTGTAGCTAACTTGAGAGCTAGTTTTTAACTCAGGAATCTCTTGGTAAAACTCGTATGAACTAAGCGCGTGGTCACCTGGTATGGTTATAGTCTTAGGATAACCAGGCTGCATAACACCACTATTATCTCTCAAAGCCAAGCTTACACTCGCCCCGCCAGATCCGTATATAGCTATCTTTCTATAGTCACCCGCAGTAGGCGCTACCTGAGGACCGAACTCCGCCCCAGTTATAACATTAGTTAGTATCGTTTTGGCAACGGCTTGCGCTCCGAAAAGAGCTACAACCTCATCAGAAAGTATTAAACCTCTTTCAGTGCTGAGGAAAACATCGGTCTTTATACTCGTTTGATACCCGTCAGTATCAAGTGTAGCTCTGTTTGTAGATGTACTTATAGCGTTTTTAGTGAAGCCGTAGTTGAGATTAGACGCTAAACCCTTGTTAAAGTAGTAACCACTGGCAGCATTTATAGTTATAGAACCAACCTTAACAAATGGCTCGGCCGTAGTGCTAGTGCCAGAAACTACAAACCCATCGTGCCCGTTAAACGTAGTAGCAGTAGACGTAAAACCAGTTTCGACTGTAAACGTTGTTGTGTAGTTGTTGTCCTCTTCAAAAACGAACGTGCCAGTCAAGTCAACCGCATTAGCGTTGGACCCATCACTAATGTCCCATGGTTGAGCTTCACCGTCAATATCTACTAAAAGCTCAACATTGCTATCAGGCACGGTATAACCTGGATCAGTAGTAAGTGTAAGTGTTACAGTATTACCAAGCACACCAGGGCTGGTAGTATCGGCAAAAACAGGGTTGCTAAGCTGAGTCGGTAACGGCTCGCCTATACTAAACTCGCTAGCTGATACTACATATTCCGCATTCGGAGTTATAGTTAAAACGACAGTGGCCGGAAGATTGGAACCCTCCGTCAAGCTTGTCGTAAATTGTGATACAGTATAGTTATTCATTAGGGTCGTTTTTAATAGTCACTGTATACTCGGGAGAATATTCTTCTTCAACATAACTAACCTTTTGTGACTCGCGTATACCTTTTATCGTGAATTCTGAAGAGTCCATGTTGTTAAGGTTTGACTGCTCGCCCTTGATGTAGTTGAACCACTTACCTTCTTTCTCTCTAAACTCGTCGACAGTTCCTTCCTGCATGTCGGTTTTTATATCCGAAACGTACCAACCAGATTTACCAACATCGTTGTAGTAATCAAAGTCGGCGGCGGTACCAGAGTTCAAGAACTGTATATCAGATTGATCATTGCTAGCAGAATTGTAGAATGTGCCTTGCACGGTATTTGCGGTCTTCATACCAACACCGTCTACATCATTGTATGGACCAGATAAATATCCATCGCCAAACAGTACGACTCTAGACTGAGTGCCTTCGTAGTTAAGCGTGTTAAACAACTTCACAGAGCTAGGCATGTCGTTAAGCATGACCGTTATAGAAGAATCATACTGTGTTCCGTAGAAGTTATTGTACTTACCTTCATTATAGTGCTTCCAAATGTTGCCTTGGTTAGTAGTGTAGTATTTACCAGCCACGGTTTCACCAGCATAAGTCACAAACGACTTGAAAGATATCCAACCCTTTGCTGCTTCGTTAAAGGTGACAGTGATGTCGTCAGTGGAAGTGTTTGGCCAAGCGTGCATAGAAAGGTTGTACTCTCCATTAATGTTGTCCCACGTGCCTACGAGATGGCTACAGTTACGTAGATTGTCTCTAAAGTAATCGCGCATACCAACATTCGAGATAGGTGTTATACCGTTCTTAGACAGCCTTAAAACAGCTCCGCGAACCTTGTCTGTGAAGTAGCATCTAAACTCATCCTTGACCAGGGACTCTGGGTTGGTTGATATACCATAATCACCAGTGTATGGGATAAACTGACCAAGCACTTTACTAGTGGCTGTGACGTTAGTGTTACCGTCGGCGTTAAACAATGCGTCCTTGTTAGCCAAGATGTTACCAACCTTATCTTCTAAGAATGTGATCAAGTCCACGTCTCTCTGAAGTAAAGCCTGAATAGATCCGTATGTTGGGTTGATATCCTTGGTAATGCCCTCAGCCATATTGAACTCGTTCAAGTTGTTTACGCCTGACAGAGAGTTGTACAGACCTGAGAATATCAAACTGTTCTTTAATCTTTCCTCACCGTACTCAGCTATAGTAGCCGATGCCGCTACGCCATTGTCTATGGTTGGGGCGTTGAAGTCATCTCTAACACGGTCAGACTCTACACCGTTACCGAACGAGTAGCAATTAAACCAGTTAAGATCGACAGGCTGCTTCCACACATTGGGATCTATGCTCGCCAACGAGGCTGGTCGATGTATCGTGTATGTGAGCGACGTAGCGTCTTCAAGTGCTGGGGCGCTTAACGTTATTGTGTTTACGTTGACACTCACTATAGTCGACTGAGGAGCAAGGCCTGGTCCAGTGACCTGATCATTTATTGCCCACCCGCCTGGTATTGCACCACTAAATTGCAGTTGATCAGACCCAGCTGTGATCGACGCAATACCCGTTAGTTGTAAAGCAGGAACAGCGACGTCACCGTCGAGACCATAGAACCCGTTAATTGTGGCGTGAGTAGTAGTACCGTTACTATGAAGGAACGAAATATTATCGCCGATAAAGAAACCGCTTGGTAGCGCTGAGTTGTCTGCATTTTTGAACTGTATCTTGTCGACGACAAATCTCCTAATACGCTTATTTGCCAAGGTCTCTTCGCCGTTAGACTTGCTGAACGTTACAACACTATCTTCTGGAGCGTGCAATCTTATGTTGCTTTCGTCGACGATGAGTGGCAAGCTGTTAGAAGCTTCGTAGTATATATCAAGCTCTACATTTTCTTTAGGTTCTGTCTCAAATACTCCTGACAAAACACCGTTAGTCCTAGAGCCTTCTGCGTTATCAAGTCTAGGTTCAAGCAGCTCAATACCTATACCGCCTTGTTGACCGTCGTGAGACGCAAGGCCTCTAGGGTCAAACTGGTTTATATCTATACCTTCGTTTGTTTCAACACCGTTTGCGTCGAGTCTGCGTATGGTTGTTCTCCATGTTATTCTCCTGCATTTGTTGCCATCTTCGTCATTACACGTCCCGCATATCGTGGCGCCAAGAACATTTGCGGCAACTCGCCTGTAGTTATACACGTTGTTCCACTCTGCTTGACCTCCTTTGATAACATACACCGAGTTGTTAGGGTCCTGAATAAATCTGAACCTTCTACCAGGCGACATCATGTGAGCCTTAAAAGCAAGCACGTGATCAGGTAGCGTGCTACTTCTATAGCCGAATGCTATACGGTCATACGTATTGTTAGCTGCTTGCCCAGACTTGCTAAGACCGCTCTTGTTGTTCCCTTCTTCTCCCCAGTCGTTAGGCAAACCACTGTCGTTATGGCTTCTAGCGTCGTCAATAAACATGCGACCCTGCATAGTTTCCCAGAACAGTTTACTTCTGTTTCCGTAAACTATAGGCTGGTGGCAGTCACCTAAATTATCAATACCAGGTGGTATAGGTAGCCCACCGAAGTCGCCGTCGAGATAACCACCTAAATCATTATCGATCTGGTTAGCAAAAGGCCCATTGACAGCAGGGTGGTTGTTGCTGGTTGTGTTGATATACCTCGGGTGGAACACGCCGACAACATTGTAGTTAGGGTCGTTGTTAACAACACCCATAATCTTACGCTCAATGGTTGAGTCCTTCTCTATCTTTACAAAGAATCTACCGTCGAACTCGGGCTTGCTAGTCTGTACTCTATCTATGAACTCAAGGTAGTACTCTATGTTGCTGTCCGCTTGAGTTACATTTGCGTATATACCTAAGCCAACGGCTCTATTAACTAAGTCAGCACTGTCACCAAAGGGTTCACTAGTAGTCATAGAACCGTCCTGGCCACCAGTAGGCGCTTGGTACTTAGTTATGGTTACAGTCTTAGTATACAGCTTGGTGTCACCAGCTTGGGCGTATACTCTAACTCGAGGAACTCCTCTAAAGCTAGAGTTAGATATAAAGTTTGTAAATGCTGCCGCATTGAGAGTGAACTCTACGTAGTTAGAGAAAAACGGAACATCATCAGTATTAAGATCTGTACCGTTTTCAAACTCTACAGAGCCCATTATAAAGTCCTTAGTCTTGATAAAGTCAGGAGCCTCGTTCTCTATAGCGATTATCTTATACCTAGCGTCTTCCTCAACTGGTAAAGCATTACCATTTTCTTTCTTTAGAATAAGGTAGGTCTCTTCATCAACTTTGTTCCTGTCAGATGACTCGAACGAGATCCAGATGTTACCGTCTTCAGCGTCGTACCAGCGATCCATAACGAGGTTATAGTACTCTGTGCTAGTCTCTTTAACGTAGTAACGCACATAATCCATCCAAGACTCAGGCGTGAAGCTTTGGGTAGGCGTAGACCAGTTCTGCTTAAGCCTAAAGTAGTTAGAGTTCTTAGCGAGCTCTTTATCTACATACACGTCACTAGGTACAGCGATGATAGAAGTGCCTCTGCCATCCTCTCTATAAGAAGTTCCAGTGCCGAGAACAGGCGTCTCGCGCCCGTACTTATCACCAAACACCATGCCCCACTTATATGTACGCATAGACTTAACGGACTTCTTAGGATCGCCTTCTACCTCTCTACTGAGTATGTTTTGC
>Ga0208898_1000336_pt1 | contig 36551 bp, 44 predicted proteins | sample VirMetDEL_Mar_4_FD_184513 | JGI IMG/M metagenome (GOLD analysis project Ga0208898, IMG submission 184513) | Aqueous microbial communities from the Delaware River and Bay under freshwater to marine salinity gradient to study organic matter... | ecosystem: Environmental > Aquatic > Marine >... | reverse complement strand
AGTCTCAACGAAGGATTTCGTGGATGCTTGCGGAAGTCGGTCGCCCTCGGGGTCACCGAGGACACCTTCTTCAAACCATTGCACAAGCTGGTATGGCGTTCGATGTCCGCAATGAAAGACCAGCCGATCCCCCTCGACGAGCTTGCAATCATGGACTGGTGCAAGGCTAACAAGGAACCGGACATCCCCGAGTACAAGGAACTCAACGAGATCTTCAACAGTTGCGTCACCACCACCTGGTTTGAGCATTGGCTGGAGGTCTGCATGGACACCGAATCCAAACGTCAATTCCGTACCCTCGGAATGGAAGTTGCGCAAATGGCCTCAGAAGGGGCGAGCGCATCTGACATGGGTCTTGCTATGGAAAAGAAACCCAAGAGCCTTCTAGGGGCATCAGCGAACGCTATAAAGGCTGATCTGGCATCGGAAGCAACGAGTAACCTCATCGCCCTGAACAATTCCACCAATGACTTCATCGGAATCGCTACCGGAATTAGTGCATGGGACTACCTCCTCGGAGGCATACGTCCAGGGACTCTCAACATTATCGCAGCCCGTCCTTCCCGGGGTAAGACAACCATAGCCCTGCAAGTAGCACTCAATGTGGCCACCATTAACAAGCGCATCCGGTTCTGGTCGCTTGAAATGTCACCACTACAACTCCTCAACAAACTCGCCCTCAACTTGTCAGGGGTAATGTACCAACGTGCGAAGGACGGGCTGCTATCCAACCAGGAACTACGGAACTACGAGAATGCAGCCAATGCCATCTCGAATATGCCGATCGACATCAGCAAAGATAGCAACGTGACTGTCGCACATATTGCAGGACAACTTCACCGAGACCTTGCACTCAACTCTGAGGAATCCAAGCCGGAGTTGGTCATCGTGGACTACCTCCAGCTAATAACCCCCGCCGACCGAAGAGTACCACGGGAACAGCAGATCGCACAGATGACCCGTGACCTCAAGATGATCACCAGGGACACGGGCGTGCCTATCATCCTCCTGGCTCAACTCAGCCGTGAATGTGAGAAGGACAAACGGGAACCGAGAATGTCCGACCTCCGTGAAGGTGGAAGTTCCGAGCAGGATGCCGACACCATCACGTTCCTCCACCACGATGAAGCCCTCGGTGAGTTTGGCCTCCGTCTTCTGGTTGCAAAAAATAGAGAAGACAAAACTGGCAAAGTTGAGGTAACTTTTAATCGTCCCCTTTCAAGGATCTATACAACCAAATGAATCCGTTCAAAGCACCACCACAGACGCAATATACATTCCTGTCCCTTGGGGCAGGAGTACAAAGCACCTGCCTTGCGCTCATGGCAGCACGTAATGAGTTGCCAGGAATCAATATAGATGCAGCAATCTTTGCGGACACACACGCCGAACCCGCCTCTGTTTACAAGCATCTCGAATGGCTGGAAGGGGTTCTCCCATATCCCGTCCACAGGGTAAGCAAAGGCAACTTGACAGAAGAGTCTCTGCGAATACGCAAACGGCAGTCTGGTGCAGGGCATTGGGTCAAGAGCCTGTTGCCTGTTTACACGCTGGAGACGGACGGCATAGAACGCAAAGAGGGTCATGTGGGTAGAGCTTGCACATACGACTATAAGGTCACGCCTCTAACAAAAAAGCAAAAGGCACTGGCCAGCATCAAACGGGCGCAGGACTACGTGACAGTCACCACCCTCATCGGTATTTCTATGGACGAGATACAGCGGGTCAAACCAAGCCGACTCAAATGGAACCAGCATAGGTGGCCTCTGATCGAGATGGAGATGAAGCGGCAAGACTGCATCAACTGGATGAAAGACAAAGGATACCCGGATTGTCCGAGGTCGGCTTGCTACTACTGCCCTTACCACTCCAACAAAGAATGGCGACGACTACGCGATGATGAACCAGAGGAGTTCCAGAGGGCCATTGAGTACGAGCGTAGGCTCCATGCAGTCAATGCGGTCACTGACAATATGAGGGGAAAACCATTCCTTCATAACTCTCGTGTCCCTCTCGATCAGGTGGACTTGGAGGATGACGACCCACGCCAGATGTGGCTATGGGGTAATGAATGTGAGGGTATTTGCGGAGTTTAACCTATCAATGTAATTATGAAACACAAAAATCCACGCCTCAGTGAAGCCAGAATGCGCAGCAAATATATGCACCCACGTAACAAGGGTGATGACCGCAAGCGCATTGTAAATGTTGATAACTTCGAGGACATAGACGAAGCCTTCCGCAACTTCTTCGCCCGTCGAGGCATGAACCCGCCCAGGGTTAGTAGTCATACCATCGAGGGTCTGGGAATTGAGAAGGAGCGGACGTACTAACTGAACATGTACTTGGCGGTGAGGATATTCTTCATCGCCATCTCCCCTCGCTCAGGCTCCAGTCCTTCCAGCATATCGCAAGCGTACTGCTTCATCTCCTCGACCCAATCCGTCTCGGTGAAAACACTGTGGCACACCCGGCGGATGGTCTTGTTTACTCTGAGGTAATCAGCGGCGAGGGTAGCGTAGCAGTCATGGACTGTTGCAATCGCCCGCACTCCCTTCGGCAACTCGTTCACAACCTTGTGAAGCACCCCCGCATCCAGGCTGTGGACGAAATTAGCTGGAGAGGACGCGCCTTGCTTCATTATGTCGTAGTCCCCGGTGTCCTCGTGTATGGTCAGGCCGATCTTGTTGTTATTGTACAGGCACTCAATGCGCCTGGATGTCTTCTTGAATTTCTGTGTGGTCACAGGGAATCCACTCGGCGATTTCCATGCAAACCCCCTCTGTGCCTTGGCGTTCATTATCCCAATGTGCCTGATAAACTTCATCAACTTCTCCGGCTTCTCCGTGATCCTGATGACCTCGCTCATAACGATCCTCGCCATCAATACGCATGATTTGAAGGCCAGGTCGCCCAGGTAGGGAGGCATCCCGTCACCAGTCCGCTCATAGTAGTAGTTCGCCAGGTGACGCACCGCACTGTAAGCCCTGGAACCAAAGGGTCGGGTCATCACCAGTGGCTTGATCATGTCCCTGGTCATGCCGATCTTCTTCCAAGGCATAATCAGATAGTTTCTGCTGCCATTAACTGCGTTCTCTACCCGCTCCAGGATGTACTGATAGAGATCGGTCGGCTCGTCCTTCCTGTGGATGTTCACAAATCTACCTACGTCCTCGTCCTTGCAAGCCATCGCCAGCATCTGGTAGCCATTACATGACCCGTCCATCGACACGGGCAGAGTGGACCGGTAGCTATGGTTATCCTCCACCTTGTCGTACTCGAAACAGAATGCCAGGAATTGCCAGGGGTCTTTGGCATCCCTCCAGAATGTACTGTCCTTCGGGTTCATGGCAGCGGAAACAATGTCCTGGTCGTGGTCCTGCACCCACTGGATGCGCTCCTCATGCGTCCCTTTGATGCCGTACACGTTCGCCCCGTGTACATAAAGCCACTTCCAGCCGTGTCCTACCTTTTTACCCGTAGCAAAGTGTAGCAAACCCCGTTGCAGGTCGTTCCCCTGGTAGTTCAGAGCCTGGGGTATCATGTAAACTCTCCCCCGGAAGTCGCAGTTGTGCGGGTAGTAGAAGGTTTGATCCTTCAGCAGCTTGGCATGGCTTATTGTCCGCAGGTTCGCTACCATCTTGTGCCGGATCTCGGCATTCAACCTGTGGATGATCGCCCGATTGTCGATGATTTGTTTCCTAGCCGCGGTACTAAGTTGCCCGAAGTCCTCAACCTCTGGTAAGTCGTAAGGCTTCATCCTCCCCAGGCATCCTATCTGCTGTCCCGTCTCTGCTGCCCATTGTGCTACCTCCAGAACCTCTTTATTTACCTGCCAGGGTACACGTTGCAGCCTATTGACCGCACTTACCGCCTCCCCCATATCGGCAAAGTCGTACTCCCTCCCGTGTAGGCGCATGTTCTTGACGAACGTGATCTTGGCCAGCCCATGTTTGTACCCGCCCTCGTCGTGGTGAGTCCAGGGGATCGGTTTCTCAACCATCGGCATGAGTACCGGGCGGAGCAATTCAAATTGGCTGTTAAATTCCCTTATCCACTCCAAACATTTCGGCGTGGCCACGATGTACACGATGTCGTAGCTTTTTTTTGACTCCCGCTGCGCGTGTTCCTGGATAAAATGGGTGCTTCTCCTCACTACATCCAGCAACCAAGCCCCGATCCTCGCCCTGTCCTCGATCCTCCATTCTTTGTAAGGCTTGTCCTTAGTCCTGGCGTGCTGTTTGTAGATTTTGCGGGCTATCTCCCGGAATCCCTGCCGCCGAGACTTGGCGACCCATTTCCTGGCCTCCTTCCATACATCTGGGTGCTGATTCTCCAGCCAGAGGCAGCGGTCCTCGTCCTGCAACGCCTCGCCGATCATGTTGATGGCCTTCGTGCGCTTGGTTTGTACGCTGATGATGTCCATCACCACCTGGATGCCTATAAAGGCCAGCTTTTCATCACTAATCCTGTGCAGCAGAGGCAACCACTTAGGCGTGTGATATATGAACTCGTTGTAATACTCCCGGGTGCGCTTCACCTCCTCCAGGATAGGCTCCAGCCCCAAAGCAGAAAGCCGCCTCCCGTAAGGTGAGCGGCTCTCCATGTTGCAATTCCTAACTGTCTCCAGTTGGTGACGATACCGAGCCTGTCCGGATTGTACCATCAGTTCGTCTAACTTTTCCTGGTTCATAGGTGCGTCCAGAGTGTGTAGATATACACCGCAACCATGCCAATCATAATGAATGTGTAACGCATTGTGTCCTTTGTTGTAAAAATTATGCTGCTCGTTGGCTCTCCCCGGAGCAGCCACAGGTCAAGTAGGTTCCATAATAACCACGGCCATAGTCAAAGCCTGAAGAGGTACTATCCCCTGGGCAAGCTATTTTTTGCCGTATAGTAAATGCCAAGCCACACGAAGAAGGCGGTCATGGCGGTGGATCCGTGAGATGTCCTTCATTCCCATCCCCTTTCACGCTTGCGTATCTTCCGCATCCGTTGCGTGCTGAAGTAGTGGACGATTGTAAGGGTGATGGCTCCGCCCCATCCTATCGCCCCCAAGGTGAAGAGGGCGTAGATGGCGATTTCTTTTACTGTCTCAGTCATGATTTGCCTTTCGTTTGTTTTGGTTTGTCGAGGTGGAACATCACCTCATGAGTGAATAGGACGGCATTGCAGTTATCGCAACGGCGTTCCCTGATGATTCCCTTGGTGATCCCCTGGTCGTCAGCCTCCCTGATGCACCTGTCCTTATGGTGCTTTGCGTGTAGGTTGCCGATGTCCCGGGAGTTCGTCACCCGCAGGGAGTGTTTACAGAGTGGGCAGGTCTTCATTCCTGCTCCTCCCTGTCGAGTAGGTAATCCTCGGTCCTGTCTTCGAGGAAGGCATCCTCTGGTTCCCTGTCGAGGTAGTCATCGTACCGCTCGGCTTGGCGGCATCTGTCGAGGTAGTCGCTACTGTGAAACATGGTCTTGTCCTTTGGTTTGGGGTTTATTTCTTCAATTTTTCTGACCGAACGAAAAATGGGGCACCATTAGTTACGCTTCCCAGTTCCTCATGTATTGCCATTACCCTTGTGGAAGGAGCCCAGTTCCTCCAGTGGTCAAAGGGGAAAACGGCGGTTCCCTTTTTCCCGTTGATAGATTCAATTTCAATTTCTATTTTTTGCATGGTTTTCTATTGGTTTGCGTTTGGGTTAAACCTGCTTGGTGAACGGCTTCATGGAAGCCAGGAATGAGTTGGGCCGTTCTGGGGTCTCGTCGAAATAACCTTCGTCCTGGGCCCAGAGGAACAGCTTTTCCTCCAGGAAACGGAGCGTGGCCTCCGACTTGTCGCCTCCCCCGATGTAGTCCCGGTCCCCGATTTCCAGGTAAAATTCCCGGTGATCGTAGTCGATTTGTAATTCCGCCCCTTCTTCCCCATAAAGGAGGCAGGGTATGTCCGAATGCGGAGATATGCCAAGGCGGCGGGATAAGCGGAAGAGGTCAAGATGGGTTTGGTTATTTTGCATGGTTTTGTCCTTTGTTTGGTTGGTTATTTAATACCCCAAGTGAAGTAGGATGTGTGGCCGAGCTTTTTCCAGGAGGTGAACCCGGCGTTGACCAGAGCCTTTTCGACGTATTTTGGCAACGTGCATTTGGTGCGGAATACCCATGTCGCCCCCATATCCTGGGCGCGTGTTCGTTGTCCCGCAGTCATGGGCGCGGAGTTTACGTCCATGAGAACTAAAGTTCGAGTGTGTTGTTTGCAGTTTGCGATGATTTTCTTGTGGTTCATAGGTTTTTTACTTTCTATTTGATAGATTTGCCTGTTCAGAAAATGGTGAGGTCCCAGGCTATAACCTCCCATTGGTTTACCTTCCGGGTTTTGCCAGTCCGCTTGCTGTAGGCTGTAGACTGGCCAGCAATGGCCAGGGATAACCCGGCCTTGCGTAGCTCCTGCCCGTGGGCCTTCCATCGTCGCCAAAATAGCTTGGAAGGAATCCCCTTGCGAACCAGTCGGTCCTTCCCCTTGTTGGTGCGGTAGGTCTCGATCCCCTGCCAGTCCACGCTGGCAAGGGTCGATTGGAGGGTTTGCGTTGTCATTCGCTTGACCTCCTTAGAATTGTGACACAATCACCCCGCCGGAAAACTCGACAAGCTGGCCATGGTCCAGGATATGGGAGCGGATTAGTTCTTCTATCTCCTCCTCCTCTTCATCACCTTCTAAGTCGATACCGGCGCGGTCATATAGGAGAGTTGCGACTTTGTTACTTGTAAGTGTTTTTTTCATGAATTTTTACTGTTTTGGTTATTGGTTTGGTTAGGTTCCCATCCACCCACCCGCTTGCCTTAAAGCGCGGCTCTTTCAAGAAGCAAAGGTGAAGTCGGCAACCGCGCCGCCAAGATTATTGCAATCATTGGAGCGAGCAAACTCTTGCTCGTTGTCCATATCGACACAAAAGCCTAAGCCGTTGCGTTCCAGGAAAGCGTCCACTTCCTGAATTTCCTCCTCCTCCATACCGGAAGAGTCGCCGTTTACTAAGTAACAAGCCCAGTATATGGGCAAGGTGTATTTTTTGAACTTCATGGATTTTTTCTTTCTAGGTTATAGGTTTTTTACAGAACCACTACCTCCGTTTGTCGGTAATTGGACTCATGCCAGATTTCTAACACAGACTGAGGATCGCATTGGAAGACCAAGCATCGCTCAAGAACGAGCGCAAGATCGGCCGCGTATCCCCCGCCATGCAGGCAGGGTAATACAAAGGAGGAAAAAACCTCTTCTCCATCCGGTCCCTTCCACCAAGATCCTTCGTGAGGGGTTATTACATCCCCATCGTGGTCAAACTCTCCGCAGACTTCAGGTATATATTCTGCAACGTCGCCGATGTAATATGCTTTTTTCATTATTTTTGGTTTTCTACTGTTTATGGATTTGACTGATTCACCGGTGAACTATTCCCGGCGAATATCCAATACAATCCCACAACATTTGGGGCGAGTCAACAAATATTCCAAAATATTTTTGCCACCATACCATATAATAGACACGCGCGAGCCTTACCCTCTCGCAACTTTTTTCCGAAAAAAAATACAACCCCGAAAAAAACATCCCGATTTTTTCCACCCCGATTTATTTTTTCAACGGCCTTATTTTCCAGCGAATATATTTGCATGCAAACTGTCGACAACTTGCAAGGTTTCCTAGTGGACAGTTGACAAGCTGGACAGTGGACAGATTGCAAGTGGAACAAAGTTGCAAGGTTGATAAAATTGCAAGCTGATCAAAAGGATATCCGCTACAACACACACGCGCTAACTTACCGCGCCTAACTTAGATACCGCCCAGGTATGCACGCGCCATAATCAACGCGCGCCTAACTTATACCCCGCCCCTTGCAATCGACCAGCATACAGACGACATCCCCCAAGGGGGGTAGATGTTGCGGCGTCCTATACGTAACCCGCTCATATTTTTGCACCAAAACTAAACGGGTCACCAAAACTAAACGGGAACTGTACTAGTAGCTGTCAACTGTACCTGACTAGCTAGTCGATGGTTGCCCACTGCGTGGGGGAAAGCAGGAGCTCCCGTGAGTACAGCTAGTTCGTTGACATAGCCACGGGAGTGGCATGGATGAAGGTCGAACCAGGTAAGAGAGAGGGTGTATACTCACTCAATAGGTAAGATGTATAGGGGCGGAAAATATTTCCGTCAAGCCTAAAGTGCGGGAGGGTAGGATTGATGGGGGCTGGCGGGTAGGGGGGTGAGGGGTAGTGGTAGTGGGGTTTTATGGTGGAATTAGTGGATCATGGGTGAACGACAAACCCATTTGTTGATCACAGGGAGGGTAATATGATCAACAACGTGGGAGGTGGGTAGGGTAGGTAGGTAGGGTAGAGGTATTATCGAAGGAGAAGGTAGAGGAAAGCGGCGGAGGCGAGGGCTAGGGCGATGATCCGTAGTGGGGAGAAGGTAGAGGGGAGGGGGCTGTCTTGTGAGTCGGCGGTTATGTCGGAGAGGGCTTTGGAGAGTTGTTGCTCTTGTAGTTTCCAGAGTGGGAGGAAGCGGCGGACACGGCGGCGGACGGCATCTGTGGATCGTTGGAGTTGCTTGGCTATATCGGGGTAGGGTTTTTTTAGGTAGAAGAGTTGTTTAAGGAGTTTATCGTCTTGAGGGGACCAGCGTTTGCGAGTGACTTTAGGTTTCTTCATAGTAGTGTTAGTTGTGTTGGTTGTGATGGTTGGAAGTTGTCGCAGGTATGGTTTGGTGGTGGCGACTTGGTGTAGTTCTTAGAGGTGAGGAGGCGGCAGTTATTGTATCCGGGATGGTCTGGATAGATTTCGTGTTTAGTATGGGAGAAGTACTTGCATTGGTTGCAGGAGGTATGGGGAGGGGAAGGCCGCAGGTTGACGGCCTGTTCTATTTGTTGGTCGGTTATGGGCTTAGACATTGATCCAGGAGTTCCTTTGTCCTTTTGGTTGCTTATGGTACATACGTACAAAGTCCTTGAGTTCCTGGTTGAGGAGGTGTTGTCGTCGTTGCTTCATCCTTTGCTCTGGTAGTTGGTTCATTTGTTGGGTGAAATAATTGACTGCTATGGAGAGGGCATCGAGGCGGTCATCGTGGAGGATGGATCCTTTGTTGAGGGTGATGCGGGAGAGTTGGTAGAAGAGGGAGTAGGAGGCGCGTTGTTCGACGGGATAGGACTGTATGGTATCGTAATCGAGTTTGATGACAGTGGGGTCGATAATGAGGCGGTGTTGGGAGATGACGGGCTCTAGGGTGTCGATGATGCGGCGTTCTTTGTTGGTGGAGTGCTTGACTTCTTCTACGGCACAGGGGTAACTGGTGCGTAGATATGGCTTTAGAAGTTCAGAAAACATGCCGTCTCCGAGATTGGCTTCGATCAAGATTAGATTTACTTTGTTCCTTGCTGCTATACTGGTCAGTTGTTGAAGTACTGCTGGCTCATATCCCCCTTTGATACCGCCGGATTCGGGGCAGTAGAGGAATCCGTTTAGCATTTTGATGACGGAGTACCCGGTTTCGTCTTTTCCTCGTCCTGAAGGGTCGATGGACATGACCGATCCGGTGTATTTTATCATATCCCCGACAGTTTGTTCGGGGCGATAGTACCGGTCCCCGTTGAATCCGATGTTGGGGAGTGTATCATCCCAGGCATTTTTGGGGTTGGCTGCGTAAACGACACGCTCGGGGGCGACTTCATTGTCCACATTCTGGACGATAAGGTCGTTAATCTTGAGCGGGTAGCGGTCAACGTCCGAGAGGCGGGGATTGAGCATGTATTGTAGCTCATATCCGGCGCGTCCGTAGGAAAGTTTCCGTGCTTCGAGGTCTTCGGTGTTGAATCGGGTTGGCTCTGTTGGGAGTCCGGCGGAATCTGGGGTACAATCTTGCTCGATGATGGGGGCTAGTGTATTCCCGTAGACCTTGGCTATGTTGTGAGGGGAGACATACTCGGAAGGCCAGACCCGTGCGGTATATCCCCGCTTTTGTAGCTTGAGATAGATGCTATCTTCGCATTGGGGAGTCCCGAGGAAGATGATCCTGGCGTCATCTAGGGGCTTTAGGATAGCGTCGAACTCTTTGACCTGCTCATCTAGCTTGTCACGCATCCCCTGGGTCATGGAATTGTTGGGGACTTCGATGTCGTCCGCTACGATGATGTCGGCACGGCTACCTGTTAGCTGCGAGGTGATACCGAGGGACTTGACGGAGGGAGCATGGGAGGGAGGTGCTAGTCCCACATCGAAGGCAATCTTACTGAAACGCTGGTTGGCCTTGGGTTGGAGATGCTGGAGGATCGGGATCTCATGGATTAGGCGCAGGGTGAAGGTGCTAAAGTCGTCCGCCCTGGTCTTGGATGCGGATACCACCAGGATGTTCTTGGTGGGGTCGAGGAATAGCTGGTGTACGACGAATGCACTACACTCCCAGGACTTACCTACGCCACGAAAGGCTTCCACAATGCAGCGGGTTGGTCCATGTTGCAGGTAATCCGCTATGTCGTATTGGATTTGTGTGGGGTCTGGAAGGTTTAGGTACTTCCATACTAGGTACAGAAAGTTACGGAAGTCCTTTAACTCGTCAGGGATTTGCATATCGGGCTTGACTCAATGGATAATCTACACACATTACGGAGGAATATGGATAAACCTCAAGCAAAAAGGACACGCAAACCGAAAGCACCCCATCGCCAGGTTGATGGCTATGATGGAGAGACTGTGGAATCAGGGGCGAAGACAAGTATCTATCTGCCCAATGATGTCATGGATCAGGTCAAGAGGTTTGCGGATGCCGACAAAGTTTCCGTTAGTCACTTTGTACGAAGTGCGGTACTGGTAGCTATGCGCTCCAGGATGCGTTAGAGTTCGGCAAACTTCTTCTCGAAGTCATCATCCGCCATACCCTTCTGGAATGGCAGTACCTTGGTCAGGTCATTGAGGGGAGTACCCTCAGCCGCCGAGGTGATGACATCATTGTCTTTTAGGAGTTGTCGCGCCTGACCTAAGATGCTGGCGTTGTACTCGCCGGACTGGTGCATATCATCAATGGCAAGGCTGAAGGTGTCGATCAACCTGCCTTGCAATTCTTCCATGCGTTTCCGCATGTTGTCTGATAGCTGCTTGTCCATTATTGAATGGTTACACGGATTTGGCCTGTTCCTGTATTCCAGGTAGCTGTTGTGCCTATTCCTGCGCCAAGTTCATAATAATAAGGGTTATCTTGGAAGATAAGTTTCAGCCCACGGGTGGAAGTATCAAAAGTTGCTTGAACTCCAACAGATGTACTTACAGAGCTTCCATCAGGAGCGCAGGATATTTTAAAGCATTCTGTTGCAGAGGAAGAACTGCGAAACCATATAGTTACATCAAACGGAAAATATGAAGCTACATCCGTTGAAAGTATTTCAGTCAGAGACAAATTAGATCCGATAGAAGAGCCTCCCCAAGCAGTAACCCAGCCGGAGTCATAGATGTATCGAGAAGACCCCGACATGGCAACTGTACCATTGCGGTTCCAAATGGCATGGGTAACTCCTGGATCGGAAGTTGGTAGATTGCCTAACAGGATGTTGTGTTTCTCTCCGCTATTGTTATTGGCAGCGGCTGGATTTGATCCAGTTCCAATCTGCAAAGGTATTCCGTAAAGAGTTGAGCCAGCGTTATTATAGACTGCAAAGTTCAGGTAATTGTTGTTTAATCCGATATGCACCTGGCCTTTATCGGTTGGTGCGTCTGTATCTTTGAATACAATGGTTGAGGAAGTTCCTTCCAGAATGATGGAAGCATAATCAGCAGCATCTGTTCCTTCAGTTTGAATTTTCAGTACGCATTCACTTCCGGCATCGGTGTCGTGCATCAACACATCCCCGTGGAATGTGTGTTTGTATGCAGCATCTTCTATAACACCATCCCCGTAGACATTGTAGCCATCTGCCGTAAGCTGTATAGCCTTCTTACTTAATGAGCCAGCGTCTGTATAAAGTGACAGGGCTAAGGCATCCCCGTTGTTCACTAACTGCCACAATCCTTTGTCAGCGGTAGCTTGGGTGTCATACAAGCGAAGGACGGCTATACTGCCTTCGATGTTGACCTGTGCGGTGTCCGTTGCTCCAGCCCCATCGGCTATTACTTCTAGGGTTGCGTTGGTTCCACCTACTGTAACGCCATCTCCATTTGTAGCAATTTTTAGAGCAACATCTTTTTCTGCACCTCCATCATCCAATGGAATGAATTTCAATTCTCCATTAACTAAACGTACATTAAAATACTTATTATCCGTAGATCCGTTTGTATCAAAGAATTGGAGGATAGGAGATTGCGATGCAAGTATCAGGACGGCATTTGTCACCCCACTTGTGCTGGCATTCTCGATAGTAAGTACCGCTCCGTTTACTGCATTATCGTCATCACGGATTAACAGGTCGCCATAAAACTTGTGCTTGTAGGTTGTGGCTGGAGCTCCACCGAATCCGAAAGTGGCATTGCCACTATCGTATTGCAGGTTGAGTGGTATCACATCCCACTTCTTTGTAGAGGAATTGTAGGCCAGGACTGCATTAGCTACTGCGCCTGTACCAGAGACTTCCCATCTGCCGTTATCTTCACTCCATGTTAGGATTGCGCCGTCTTCTGCGTTTACTGTGCTGATTGGGTCTTCCGAGGCTTCCTGCGCCAAATACAAGTTGTGCAAGTAGGTTGTATCCAGGTCGTCGGCCTTGATGACGCTACCATCTGAGAAGTCTACCAATCTACCAACTTGGTCATTATTGATTCCTCTGGTATTCCTGTAAACCCGCACCTTTTGTCCGGCGGATAATGCCGGGGAAATGACAACCTTTTTGGTTGGACTGGTAGATATGGTGAAGGTGTAAGTGCCTCCAGAGCTATTTACATCGTAGTCGGTTCCATCAATGTTTACGATTACGTGATAGTCTTCAAGGTAGTCAAAGTTGATGGCGAAATCAGTTTCTCCTGCTCCGCTCGTATAGTCCGTGTATGTGTTGGCCATTTGGTTTCCTGGTTTTTTAGATTATCTAGATTCTCTTAGTTCCTGTAAAGCTCCCATTTGTTTGACCCCTACTTTCTAAGTTCCTGTACAATTCCCCATTGCATGACCCCAACTTTACCTTTTTTCTTTTGTTCCTCGATTTTTTCAAGAAGGTTTTCAGGTTGCGCCCCGGTCATTCTGCCAATCACATCAAATAGGCTACGATCCTTTTGGTCTACAAATTGAGATAAGAACTCTTTGTCTTTCAGAATGTCATCCTTCACCTGCTTATAGTATTTGCTGAATATTTTATTCAATTCCAGCAACCCTTCGTTTTCATACCTGTCTTGTCTGCTTTCGCTTTGAATGAATCCTTTGTTGAACTTGCGCTGCCATGAAGTCTTACTAACCAGTTGTTCCAAGGTTTCAAGCAGGGTCTTGCGATTGATCCTTGTCTCTCTTAGTCGCAGGTCGTAGTGATACCAAAGTGGTACACCTTCCGCATCAACATAACTTGCCATGTCAATGCCAGCAATGGTGGATGGCTTGTAGGAGATGTTGTTGTGGCCAGAATCGGCCAAGATATATTCTTCCAGCTTGGTAAGTGTTTGGAATTTCTGCGGGAATTGCCGCATCACATTAGTAGAGAACCAAGTCCCTGTCGGTTGAATGTCTTCTCCAAACCTGTCCGTCCTCTTGGCCTGTGCGCCATGTCCTAGTGCGTTGTAAACTATACGGGCTTGGAAGGAAGCCCCTTTCATGTCTGCAACTGTGCCTGATCCAGACTCCTCCCATTGCCTCACAAACTTGCGAATTTGGGCTGGAACTAAAAAGAAAGATGAAACAAACCTGGATTGCGCTCTAGCCTTCTGCTCCCTAGATCCACTTACCATGTCAGTTATGTCACCGATGGAAGAAGTGATTGGCTGATCTTTTAACAACTCTAGGAATGATTGTGCAGCCACCGAAAACAAATCTTGGTCAGATGTGAGGAACTTTTTGTTTTCTGTGCGTTCCAGTTCTTTGAGACGATGGTACATGCCAAGGTCAGCGGCGGCTGCAAATGGAAAGTTAAATGGTGCAGCAGCAGTGTATTCTACACCAAGCATATTAAATTTTTTTGTATTCTTTTCTAAGTTCCTTTTTTGCTCATCTGACATCCAGGCCAAAGATCCGGTCCCGTAACCATATCTACCTGCAAGATACCCAACTGTTCCAAGACCTATTGTCATCATAGTGTCCTTGAGGATGTCGAGGTTGTAGTCATTGCGTAGCTTTTGTACCCGTGTGATTTCTTGAGCTACAGTCTTGATCTCTTCTTCTGTCCTTCGTTTTGCTTCTGGAGTTAGACCTTCAACCTCCTTGCTATCTATCAAGGCTTGTTGCTCAAAGCGCAAACTATCCAACTTTGGATTGTGCGGGTTTTTGAAAGCACGTAATGGCGCGATAGAAAGACGGATTCCCCTGAATGTGCCTCTAACACCTACCCCCAGGAATGGCATCAAGATGCTCATCAAGGCACGAACTGAAGTATTCGACCTGTCTTCAACAACTTTGATCCCTTTTTCGATCAGTGCTGTAACAGTTCCTTCTATGTCATCCGTGTTGGCAGCTTTCAATAATTCGATTTCAACTTGGTTTACAATAGATTGGTCATGGCTTGAACTAAGGACTGCAACTCCATCATCGTCCACCCACTGCTTTTTATAGTTTTTCTCGGCTATTTCCTTTAATTCGCTAAAGTTTGCATCTGGATTTAGATCAACAGCTTGCTTGAGAGAATCGGAGTACATGCGTCCCCGGAGCAACTGCCTCTGGAAAAGACCATCCATTACGCCAATACCCCTGGCTCCAATGGAAAGTATGTCCATTATCTTGCCATTCAGAATCGTATGCAGGAGGTAGTTTGTTATATTTGTGACACCTTTATCCCTAGCCATTGCATCGGCGTATGCCTTTTGCATCAATCTCGTCCCTGTCTTTCGCCCGTGATGGTCGAAGTATTTCATGGCGGACTTATTTGTTATGTCCCTACCCTCAACAAAAGTACGTGCTGAGTATTTCAGCATCTCCTTTAGATTTATGCTAGAGAACATGGCCATTGTGCCATGCAAATCAGCTAGTGCCATTTTAGATGCCTTCGAGATGGACTTGTCTTTCCATGCGGTAAAGATGAACTCCGGTATAAAGCCGACAGTTTGTTTAATCCCTACACCAATTCCGGCAGGTACAGCGGCAGCAACAGATGGCAGTTGGTCGATCATTGCCATTCTGCGAGCGGACAAGTACCAGTTTATTGCGCTATTGTATGCACCAAACTTGTTCCTGTTTGCACCAGTGATAGCTGTATTGAGGTAGGAATTGTACAGGAGTTTGATGAACTCTTCGTCTTTGATTTTGTTTGCGGCCTTGTCGATGTCCCTCAGTTTTTGCGCCATCCGTTTCTTGGAGTCTCTAATTTCCTTTTCGAGCTTCTGCAATCTACCCGGCGTCTTGGTTGGTCCTTTAGGTTTTTTTGCTGTGATGCCACGCATTTCTGACATGACCCCTCGCCCCTCAGCTTCAATTATCTCTTTGCGCTGTTGTAACCTTTGTATGTACTTCTCGTTCTCCTTGATTGCATCCTGGTAGAACTTCTTTACCCTGAGCTTTTCCTGTACTTCGGCAGATAATTGCTTCTTTAGCTTGGCCTTTGTTTCTTCAGGCTCGTCAAATACTTTCTTACGCAACTCTTCTATTTGCTCGTCTAACTTGCTTGCCGCTTTTTGCTGTTGCTCCAGTAGCTTTTTAGCTAAGACATCCTCCTGGCTCTTCTCAAGATCTTCTATTGGTTTTTTAACAGCCTTTTTTGTTTTCCTAGTAGGCTTGGCCTCTGGCTTTTGAATAATCTCCTCCGCAGTTTCACCCATCTTTTTAACATCAATGATAGGCTCTACGGCTTCTTCTGGAGCCTTTGGAGCGGTGATGCTCTCCAGCGTTTCACGCATAGCCAACTCATCCGGTGTCCTTCCGGTCTTAGCCGTCTCATTGACCAACTCCAGGAGCGATTCGAGAGCTTCATCTTCATCTATATTTTCCTGGCTGATTTGTTTATATTGTGGGTTTTCGGGGTTTTGGATGAAGTATGGACTCTTCCGTGGGGTTGCTAGTCTAACTGCTGCTGGATCATCTGCCCTAAAGCCACGCACGCCACCTCCAGCCATAAACTCTAGTGCATAGCCAGTGTTCAAGTTGACCTTGCGTAGGAAGTTTATCTCATTGGACAACTCCTTTGCTACCGATTGGTTCCCTGCATCTTTGTGAAGTTCATTTACTAAGTGCAGGATTCTTTCTTCCGTGTGACTTTGCAGATCCCTCAATGCCTTCGTCACAGATTGAAGGTTCGTTTGGTGTGTAGAAGAATCCGGCTTAACAAGCTGTGAGCGTTTGTAAATATCTAGGAATGTTTTCTCCCTAGCCTCATCCACATAAATAGGATTCTTTAATTCCTCCGCAGACTCCGTGACTGGCTTTACTTGTTCAACTGGAGGAGTTACCCCCTCCGCATCTGGTGTAGCTTGTGGAGCAGAGACAAAATCTTCTTCTTGTATTGGCGGAAGCTCAGGCTGTGAAAACTCACCTGGGTCTTGGATCTTTTGTGGCTCTGTTGGTTCTGCTAGATCAACTTTGGTTGCTTCGATGTCTGCTTTGGAGAACTCCTCTGCTCCATCTTTCATTAACTCAAGAGCTTCTTCTATTACCTCAATCTCTTTCCGCTTAGTACGAATGGCCATTTCTTGCCCAATCCTTGCAGAGTTAGCATAACTGGCCCACGGATTGGATGTAACAGAAGAAGGTAGCGGTTGTTGTAGGTCTGCAAGTGTTGCTTGCGCAGTAGCAAGTCTTTCCTTGAGTGAGTCAACAGATGTTTCAAATACTTTGGTTGCTTGTTTTCTTCCCCATGCGCCTGTTTTCCCCCATAAATTGAACAAAGAATTGAAGCCAGCACCAAACCCGGCGGATAGAAGATAGTCGTAGGTGTCCCTATTTTCCCGGTCGTTTAATAAAATCTCTACCTCTTGCCGCAGTACAGATTCTGACAATCCCATTGCTGCACCGGACACAGACTTGGTGGCTCCGAATACAAGAAGATCTTTCCTTTTCCATGCCTTCATGGATTGCAAGGATGGTTGATGTATCTTGAATACCTTCTCCCCTGCCTTGGCTACTGCCTTGTCAATGCCTGTCCCGACCACAGTCAAATTGAACACAGAAGCAGCAGCGACTTCTCCCCATGAAGTCTTGTCCTGCAAGCCATAGGCTTTGCGTATTTGCTGACCAGCTATATTCGATGCTGCACCAATAGCCGCCTCTCCAGCGAGAAACACACCAGCACCAATGGCAGTGCTTACTGGCTCTGGAGTAACTACCCCTGCTGATCCAGCCGCCCTGGCCGCATTTGCGATCCGAACAGCATTCATGTACCTGCTCCAGGCTATGCCACCTGCGATACTTCCGCCGATCTCAGTACCAACACCTAATGTCGTTCCAATTATGGCTCGCTTCTTTGATATTGTCTCAGCAGCAGTTACTTCATCTGCCATAGCATACATGGCATTCAACACTTCCGGGTCTACGCCTTCTGGCGCAGATGCAGCCATATAATCCCGAAGTCTTGCTTGCTGCTGGGCTTCCTCTTCTTCCCTGCGCTTGATGATGTCTTCTGCTGTAATTGGCATAGAGGGTATTATTGTGCTTTTCTAAGGGAATGTTGAATATCAAAAAATTCTTCAATGGATTGTATCAACTCTTCCGCATCCTTTCCGAAGATACCAAATTGTTGAAATTGCATTAAGGCTTTCTCTTGGTTTGCCTTCTGGTCTTTGGTCAGTGGAGTAGGATCTTCAGTAAGTTTCCCATTGTTATCCATGTCGTATCCAAACATTCGGCTTGCTGCATTTAGCCAATTCATTTCCAGAATAGTCATTTTAGCCGCTTCAAGATTTCCTTTCCCAAAGAATTGTATGTTGTCCTTGTAGTCTAATCCAGCCGCCTTCATCAGCCTGGGAATCTCTTCCTCATCCCATTTAGTAAACCCAAATCTTTTCAGGGATGTTTTTAATGAATCATCATCTTTATCCTTTACCATCTCCTCACGATCCTGATTGATTTGTGCAGGCGTTGTCACACTCTTATCAAACCATCCTGCTTTTCTGAGAGATGGATATTTCTGAACCCTTGGCGGGGTGTCCTCAATCTCACTTTCTTCCGATGGACTTATCTTGTAAAGACTCTCGAATACATCCTTGTATCTCCTTTGTTGCTGGTCTGCCAAATCCTGTAAAACTTTCAGACGTTCCGTTGGGGCAATATATCCTGGTTGACCCTCCGTAAGCTGGTCCATCTCCTTTGCTTTATCGAACAAAAGTAACTTGATATTCCTTAATGCTACTTGATTCCGAAATAGATCTACTTGTTCTTCGGCAAATTCTTTATCTTCTAAATCTTCAAAGTTTATCGTCTTAAATATTAGTTCTAGGGATTTATCTAAACCCCGGTACAATGGCGTTTTGTAGACGTATGTACCTTTTGTCATTTCATTGTAATATTTTTGCAGTTCTGGAAACTGGAGTGGCTTTAACAATAATTCACCACGAACCTCAGCTAACGTAGGCGTATTCTCTCCTGCTAAGCTGATCCGCCCTTCCATGCGAGCAACGATTTCTCTTTTTTCAGCGGGACTTAATCCCCTACCCAATGGTGATTCGTCCAATGCCTTTAGTTTCCTTGCGATACCTTCTTGGGTGCTGAAGTAAATCTCCTCGGATGTATCGCTCCCAGCCAACCCCAATGCGTCATACAGTTTTTTGAAGTTCTGTAATGGTGTGCCTGTTTCTGGATTAAAGACTATGGCTTGTAATTCATTTAATCTTTCTTCTGTCTGACCCTTCTCCCCGACTGTCCGCTGGAAAGTCAGGACTTCGTTTAAAAGATCACGATCTGCTTCAGTAAATTCATTTATATTTGTGACAGAATTAAGTCGGCCAATTAAATTTGTAGCTTTGTCCGAATGTCGGTCTGCAAGCTCTTTTTTGTCCCTAGTCCTATCCTGTATCTTGTCGTACTCGATCTTGTTGCGGATTTGGTTTAGTTGGGCTTGTGCAGCAGTAGACTTGAACACTGGCTTCCCATTGATTTTGACGCTCTCTGTGGCATCCAATAGAGTCATTGCCTTTGCATGTTGGCCTTCATCCGCTAACTGGCGTGCATAGGTAGCAACCGACTCAGAGAGGATAATTGTGCGATCCAATGGATTTGGATACATTCCTTTCAAGCCATCGTCATAGCTTGCCAAGAATAACTGTGTATCAGCATAGACTGTTGTGGACTCTGGATCTCCTGTGATCCTATCCAACTCTATTCCGACCTCCATCCTTGCGATGCCTCTGGCTCGATCCTGTATAGCCGCATCTCTTGCCCTGTCAGTTTGTGACACAAAGTTAGATGCTTCCGCATCAGCTATCCTGTTGAAGGCCAGGAGAGCATAGGGGTTGTTCTGTAGCTTCTCCGCAATCTTACCACGGGCATTGGCGATCAGTTCGTTTACTGCATCGTCATCGGCATCAGGGGAAATGACATCATTGTATCCTTTGTTCAGTTCTTGAAGAAACTCACTCTTCATCATCCTACCTATCCCGGCATTGTAGGATTCACGGAAACCAATGCGCTGAGAGTTTTTTAGCAGACCTTGATCCACTAGCTTCTGCTCAGTCTTAAATAGCTCCAGCTTCTTTTCCTCGGTATCTGCTGCCGCCGCATCTCGTGCAAACTGCAATTCCCCTAGCTTCTGGCCTTCTATTCTCTGGATGCCCTGGTATTTGCTATACGCAACTAATCCCTGGTTTACATTGGACAGAGCGGATGCAAGTTTAGTCAGTCCGCTAACTGGTGCTTCCTGTACTTGCACCCGATACTGACCCGCTGACACAGCAGCAGGTTTTGCAATCCTACCCGGTAAATCCTGAACTTGTTCTCTGGCCATGTCTTATCCGAATCCTAGCTGATAGTTTTTATCAAAAGCAGTAGTCTGAAATGCGCTTGTAGATCCACCAGATCCAGAAGGTAAACCTCCGCTAGCTGCTTGCATTTGCGCCCCTTGTGCGTATCCCTGCATCCCGGCGGATGCAATGCTTGCTACACCTTCAAGCAAGCTGGGTTCATTCACAGGACGGCGTATGCCTATTAGATTCTGTTGGCTACGCATTCCTATGTCGGATAATGCCAAGCCCGTAGCAATGTCCTGGTATCCACGCTCCTTGGTTAGTGCAGTCCTGTAATCACCTAGCTGCCGATAATAGTCGCCAATCATTACATCAATACCCTGTCCGGCAACTCCGGCCTCACCTGCGGCTACCCTGGCTCTTGCAATACTAGCCTTTGCCATCTGTTCAGCTTTAAATGCTTCGGCTTCCCTAGCTTCCATTTCCATTCCGGTGCGAGTCAACATTGCAGATTGCTCCTGGAGGAATCTCTGCTGCTCCTGCTTTGCAGCAATCTCTTGGTATTGCCTTTGCGCCCTAGCTTGCTGGCGTTGGCCAATGAAGGATGCTGCCGCAGTTGCAGTAGACGCTACTGCTGCCATTACTGCTATGTCCCAACACATATCAATATCCTCCCTTCCGTATCAAGAAATACTCATAGCCAGCAGGAGTGTCCTGAGTCTCAAAGAACTCCGCATTCAACCATCCTAGCCATCTCTTGCTCACTGTATTATCTTTGCTAATCAAATTAAATCCGTAGTCGTATCCAGTAAGGAGGTAATCTATCCATGTGCGACTATACCGCAAGAACGTAGATTGTACTGTCCTGACCAGATCCGTACCCAACATCCAGATCGTAGCGATTGTCGGGGTGTCCGTCTTTCCACATCCAAAGCAAGCAATCAGGTCGCCATCAAACGTCCGCATGGTCATGGCGATGTCACTATTCTCATAGCTGACATTGCAAGCATAGTCGGTCAGTACGCCTAAGCCTTTGATTTCATTGACATCCTGTTCACGCAACTTGTCACACAACTCCGTGAGATCGCCCCGAGTTGCTTCCTTAATTACGCAATCTGAATACTTAACCTCCATATCTGCGACTCCTGCTGCTGGCGTGTGATTCAAATTCTGCTGCCAATATTTGAACTGGCAATGCGCTATCCGATGTTACCGAGATGGTAATGTCGTCAGGCTTGGAGTAGACAGGGAAGCGGAAGAATCCGTCCTGTACTGTCAAGATTCCTAATGCCGGGTCTGCGCCTAGTATTATGGGATTGTAGATGTGTTCGTAGGATGGCCTGTACTTGGATGCCACATTGACGATGAAGTGTCCTGTGTTGGCAAACTCAATGCTGCCCGTCCGTAGAGTCTCCTTCGTGTAAACACTAGCTGCCCTGCCTCCACCTACTGATGGTTGCTTTAAGGTCGGGCGTGTAAAGGTATAGGAAAATTGGTAGGGGATTCCAATGTATGCGCTGCTGCTGTAATTACCAAGAACGACAATGGTATTCCCGCTACGGCTATCTACATTGGCTTTCACTCCGGCTTGGCTCCATACTTCAGCCTCAAAGTCAGTTTCGTCTACTTTGTATGGGGCTGTGAAAGTTGTCTTGTTGGTTCCGGCATGATAGCTCGGGGAACAACTGGCAGCTGCTTTCCGTTTATCCAAGTGGATCGAGTAGTCTAGTCCTGAATCCACCAGACCACTCTCCAGAGACATCTTTTCCAGGTGTGTCCTGGTATCATCCTTGGTCACTAAGTACAGGTCGCTCTCCAGGAAGAATGCGCTAACAATGTCATTGCCGAAGGTGAACTTAGACCAGGAGCTTTGGATGCGCTCGGTTCCGCGCCAGAAGTATTTGTAGATGTATGCTTCCTTCAGGCTGCTACCAAGGCATACGATACAGTCTTCGGAGTTAGTCCCGGCCATGTGACGGATCTCGCCAGCAATGTATCTGGGGATGTGTTCGGTAATCTCATCTGCCCTCATATTGTCATTACTGACATCCATGAAGTATTCGTTGACTGCTCCGAAACTGTTCCTGGTGAATGGGAAGTAAATGAACTGTCCAAGTCCCAGGGGGCGAACCTTGCTGGAGGCTACATATTCTGTGATTGGACTGATGTTGATTGTCTTTGGGGTCAGTAGTTCATTTCCCTTGATGACGAACTGCGTCTCCTCACTAAATACAATTAGCTTCTCTTGGAATGCCGCTACGTGCTTGAGGAAACTTACCTTGGTATGGGATATGCCTACGTCAATAGGTGCGCTGTCTAGCAGCTGGAGAACTGTACTGCGGAAAAAATTTCCGTACTCATCCGCTTCGCTGAACAGGATGTTCTGCCCGGATAATAGTCCCAGGCGGTTCTTCCAGAAAAAGATATTCTCAATGGTGTTTTCGACAAAGGATGGGTCTGGGTTTGTCGTTGTGTCCCCGACTTCCCGTGTCCCCCATGTGTTCTGGATGATGCAGTAATTGGTGTCGTTAGGATCTTGTGGCCTGATGATATATGGCAACTCGGTAGCATCTAAGGCTGTCGGTGTGTCCGGGGCAATTGTTTCTACCCATGCGCCTTCACCGTAGTCATCCGTTGTTGCTCCATCTTCTTTGACCGCAAACTTAACATAGTAGTCATCTTGGGCTAATTCTACGTCACCAGCTACCTTTACTCGAAAATCATGGAAAGCGCGTGTCGGCAGATCGGTTAGTCCGCCAACTTCTTTATACACCACTCCAATGCCAATGTCGCCTAAGCCATCGTGTGTATGAACATGGAAAGAAGAACCTCCTGTATATTCTATCAGGATCGCATTGGCGTTTGTTGCCGCACTATAATCTGTCCCACTTACTCCTTCTAAGTGTGCAAGCGTGACAGTAATATTGGCAATCGGATCTGATGGATCGGCGGCTATTGCAGTAGCTTTTGTATCAAGGATTGCAGCATATACGCCCTGCGCAATGACCTCCGTTGATGCGCCTTCTTCTTTTACGGCGTATCCAGCCCCAGTAATATTAGTAGGTTTAACGCCATTTACTAATTCTGAGTTACTGGTTCCTCCATCGTTTGACTTATATGTGCTATGATATGTAGTTCCGCCAATAACAACATCCACATGGTAATCCTTGGCATAGTCACCTTGCTTGATGAAAACGATTGCCTTTTTCTCAAGTGCATCACTATTCGTCCCGGACGCACTGATCGTCTTGGTTTTGTTCAGGATGTATGTGGTATCAGCAACTGTGATGGCCGTCAGATTGTCCTTTGGCGTGGCATTGCTGATGTATGTAACATTGGGCGGATTTGTATTTGTAAGAGCATCGTAGACGTTCAGTTCCGTCCCGTTATCAATGTTGTAGATCTTTGGTGTAGTGGCAGTAGCAGGGTTTGCATTCGGTTCTATTACCAGCAAATGCCGTAATCCTGGCCCACGATTGATGAAATGTACGAAGCTATTTTCACTTATCGGGGTATCTGTCCCTAACTCCCCCACAAACTGAGTGAATGGACGCTTCTTCAACCCATCTACAACACTACTATACCCATTGACCTGCGCCTCACCTTGGCCAGGGAACCGAAGGTTGTCAGGTTGTTGGCTAACCCCCTGCGCTAAGTTCGGGATGCTGGTATTGATTAACGGCATTACCTAACCAAAGTCTGGAATACTTGTAGATTGTCAAATACTGACCTATCAGCAGAAGCGGAGTCCGAGGACTTGGCCAATCTCCTGGCCTCAAATTCGTCCCTCAATGTGAAAGTTTCCATCTCCCCGCTGCCGATATATCGTGCAGCCATCTTCCTTGCTGCCCTAATGGTAATCCAACGCCGGAATGATTCAGGTATTTCTGTAAAGTCTAGTAGGAAGGTGATCTCGACATCCAGGTTCTTTGTGAATGTTTCCCGGTGGTTCTTCCTGTCGTACAACTTAGTGCCTCTCTGCACTATGTCTATGTCCGTGTACTTGTTGATCTCGGTGTCTACCCGCAGTGTGTTGCTTGGTAGGACAATCTTGTTATCCGAATCCCTGATTAAAGTGTAGTCCTTCTCGGTATTGAATGCCCATCCTTCCGATTGTACCTCCCTGCTTGTGTCGTCCAGGAGGTTCTCTGCTACGACTACTTGGACTGGCTTACCACCTGTTGCGTCCAGTGTGTTCACCGGATGCTCTCCAATGACCCCTATGATGGTATTTACCGCTTCTAGTCTGGTTGTAAGTGTTAGTGCCATAGTCGTATGTATTTAAGGAAAGGGGGGAGCAGTAGTGAAAGGACGAAAACTACTACTCCCCCACGATCCATTGGGGAATTACCTATTAGGCAACAAGCTCAAGAGCGCACTCCGGGCGAAGCACGCCGTGACCCATTGCATATTTGGCGAGGAAGAGGGTTGATTGATACTCTGGTTTGTACTCGGACTCGGTAGCGAGGTCGAGAAGTTTCACAGTACCAACTGCCGCTGGGTGAGCAATAACACCAAAGGTATTACGGAAGTCACCATTGTAACCTACACCACTACCGCCGAACACATCATTGCTAGAAGCACCATCACCAGTGGTAACGGCAGACAAGTTCGTGGAAGGGATGTGGTTGGATTTGTAGATCTTGATCCCGGCAATGCTAGGAATCGTACCAGTGGAGATGCTGCCACTTCCACCAATGTCGCTGTTAGCGGCAGAGGTAAGCGTGAGAACATTGCTTCCGTCAGCACCAGTGAGGAGCTTGTAGTATTCTTGCGGACGAAGAACACAGAAGCGATCCATCTCAGGAACGTCATTCTCATCGAGCCTTTGGGCTGCAACGAAGAATGCGTTGATGAGGTCTTGTGCTGTGAATGCGGCAGGGGTTCCTGGGACACCAGGTGCAGAAACATCGCCATTGGGGATGTCGATCTGTCCACCAGTCTTGTTGGTCTGGGTCAGGTTAGCACTATCACGGGCAGCAGCAACAAACACTTTGCAGATGGCAGTGTCGAAGCGTTTAGCCAGCGCACGGCCAAGCTCAGTAGCATAGATGCTGCGGATGTCGTAGTGGTTCTTTACGTCATCCAAGTTGTATAGCATGGTCGAAGCAACCAAGAGATCGTCAATGGTGATGACCTTCTCAGTCTTTGCGATGTCGCTAAGGTAGGTGGAGCTAGCCCCGCCTTCTTGGATAATGTTCTGCCCAGGGGTGTGGTAGTTAGCCGAAGCAACACCCGTTACCGGGAATTGTGCGGACTTACCAGACGTGATGGTACGGATGGTGTGGAGAGCCTTGAATACGTTTGCTTCTTCAAACGTGCTGAGGATCTCCCCGGTGAATTGTTTAAGGAACAAGTCGTTATAACCTGATCCTGCCTGATTGTCATCAAACCTTGATGGTACGGTTAAGCCTTCGTTGGCCATTGTAGTGTCTCCTTATTAGAGGGTTATAAGATAAGTGATTAAGTTATCTCGCTCTCCGTCAAAGGTATCACCCGCAGGTGGCTCCGCTTAAAACGAAATTATGTTCACAACGCTAAAACGCATTGCGAAAATTTGTCAAATTAAAAGGTACTCACCTGCAACCTGCGCTGGACTTGTTTATGGAAGCTGGAGTTCTGGTCCCTATATTCTGGTCGTCCCATGTCTTTTGCGGCTTCCTTCATACTTCCGTATGGTTGTACCCCGCCAAGTCCAGAGGTTTCGCCCTGGTAGACTTTGACTCCTTTATTGTTCTCAGCCTTATAGCGGTTGAAGATATACTCAGCCGCCATCATTGCAGCGTCAGGATCTCCAGAGTTATAAGCATTGTTGTAAGCCGCTATCTGGTTTTCCGTCAGGTTGGAGTCAGCCCAATCCAACATGGCATCATGTTGGTTCCCTGCTACTGACCTGACCTTGTTATCAAACTGCTCACGCATTGCATTCTGTCCAGCAATGAAAGCGTCTACGACTTCCCGTGGGAATCCTGATTTCTCCAGGGTTCCATAGGTGGTATCGCTTAGTCCATTCTGCTCGAAGAACTCAGTCCGTGCTGACTCTAATACTTCGCCTACGTTGTTAGTCGGAGGGGATTCGTTGTCCGGCTTCCGCTCCCCGAGTTTCTTTTGTAACTCAACGTAAGCCTTAGCTTGTTCTTCTACGGACTTGTATTTATCCAAGAGCCATTCGGGACGCTCCGGTTGTTCTTCTTGTCCTTGTTCTTCTGGTTGATCCTCAGCTAGTTGTTCATCGACAACTTCCTCCTGGTCTTCAGGTGCGATCTCGGAGGGTGCGGGTTCATTGATTTGTATGCTACTTACTACGCCCATTTCTTATTCTGTTGGTTGTTGTGCTCTTTCTGCCATCTCCTGCTGTTGCATATATTGTGCGCTCGCAGTCTCAATGGCGGGTTTACCAAGTTGAGAAGCCATCATCATCATTTGCTGCTGTTGCTGCTCTTGTGCTAATTGCTCCTCAGACTTAACTAGATTCTCTGTTTCAATGCCGAGTGCCGTTGCCCTCCGCTTGAAGTATTCAGGTATGCTCAAGACTTGCTGGACTGCTTGTGGGCCCACTACTTGGTTCGCTCCAGCCAGGAACATATCCAGGCGATTAAGGTCGTTACCACGTCCAAGGGCTTCCACGCCTGTAGTAATGGCTGGCTTGACTATACCCTTGGGTAGTTTCGGAAGACGCTTCTCTTGGGTCATGCGGTTCATCAGGAGGCGCACCAATGGCAACTGGAACTCTTGCGCTTGTAAGCTGTACAATCCACCAAGGGCGGACTCTAGCTCCTGGGACAACATACGGATCTCCTCGGCGGTAACACGCTCTGCTCGCCGCACCACGCCGCTGTTGATTAAGAATGCCTGGGATACACGCTCTTCAATCCTTGTCGAAGTCTCCAAGGCTACTCTGAAGTCATTGTACTTCTGCAACTGCAATGGGACTACATCTTGAGCCAAGCCCTCGATAACGCCGCCGTTGGGTGCATTTACAATGTCGTCGGAGTTTGTTACCCCGTTGGGATTGTTCAAAAATAATAACCTGGAAGCAGCAGCAGATCCTTCGAGGAGCGCACGGGACAGTCCTTCCAGGGAACGAAGGTCGCCAAGGTATTCCTCAACGTATCCACGGCCATAGCTTTCCCCGTCGATCCGGTTGAAGCGCAAAGCAATGTAAGGAAGTTTCTCCTCCGTGTATGTAGTTTCGGTATCAGGCAGCACTATGCCTTTGATTTCCTGCCATACACGGAATGTATCCTCACCTTCACGGACAATGGCCGTGTAGAGGTCACAGTTGGCTTCCTTGTCGTTGGCATACTGTGAACGGATCTCTTCAGGAAGTGCAGAGTGCGAGATGGTTTCCTGGGTAACAATCTTGAGGATGTTGCCCATCGGGTCACGTTTCACCACATACCGGTCCAGTCGGAAGACCCGGGTCTGTCCTGACTTGTCCATGTAGATCAAGGCATTGCCAGTAACGATCAAGTTGCGGATTGCTTCGTATGCTCCAACACGGATGGCGTTGGTTTCAATCTCCATCGAAACACTCTTTTCAATCTCCGATAAGGCTCGCTCCAGTTCAGTACGCAACCCACTAGCTTGCTCTTGTCCTAGTTCGGCCTGGGCTTTATTGAGTTCTCCCCGGTCGATTGTCAGGCGGAAGAATGGTGCGTTAGGTGGTAGCAATGCCAACAACAGCTTGGATGCCAGATTGTTTACTGCTTTTGCGCCTATGCCTTGATATGGCGTGGGTAGCCTGTTTGCGGGGCTATGTCCCAATGGCGGCATAAGGAATGGTATGGTCAGCTTAGAACCATCCCGCGCCCTATCCAGGAACATATACCTGTCCGATTCTAAATTCTGATAAATACCTTGTGCAGTTTCCATTACCATTTCTCCTTGTCTGCCCAATACGCCGCGGACATCTTTCCTTTTGCGATGTTCTTGGCGTGACGGGCTTTAAAAGATTTTCTCTTAGCTTTCATCCTAGCTGACTCCCCTGCTTTAGGTGCGCCAGCAGTCTTAGCTCCTTGTTCCCCAAAGCGGATGGTCTTCACCTTGTTCCCGACCTTTGCCACGACAACGTGGCTTTTCTTTGGGTGGCTAGGGGTGCGCTTGGGTTTGTTGTACCCGCTAACCCCTGCCCTTACTAACCTGGAATCTTTCTTATTCGGCATCGTTCTTAGCGGCTGGACGTTTCAATCCTTTGACCGAGGCGTTGATTCCGAACAGCGGGTTGGAGTGTACCACATTGATTGACTCAATGGTCAGTACATCATCTTCGATCTTCGCATTCTGGGCGTTGACTGTGGTACTGGTGATATTGCCAGTCCTGGCGTAGTTCAGTTCCCCGAACTCGTAGCCCGGAAGATCCTTGATGGTTTGTGAGAGATTGAGACACCCAGTCCCCGCTACGCAGTAACCGAGTGCCAAAAGTGTGATGATCGCTTTCATGGCTGTATGTTATACCTAACTTCAAAGTTATTTTCGTCAAAGACTAAATCATTTCTCAAGAGGCCACGGGCTAGTGCGTATGTACGGCACACATCGTTCTTGTCCGGTACTTTGCATTTGTATCCGATATGCGTTCCAATCCTTACCCCGAGGTAAATGAGATAAGACTTGAGGCCACCCATGCCTTCGGCGTGCGCTGCGTCCCTGAGTATGCCGTCCGTGGTTGCGTTGCCTGTAATAAAGAATCCACGTAGCCAGTCGTGCAGGATGCCGGAATAATAGAACTTGTTTGGGTTTATCAACCAATGTAGGAACCAGGGGACGCTTGGTCCGTCTGTTACCCGGCCAGCAGGGACTACCCATACAGTCTGGTGCGGGAAGTATTTCTCTACCAATGCCTCCAGGTATTCCTTCGATAAGAAATTAGGTTGCTCACATGCGTAACCAGTCCGCCATGAATCCAGGAACGCTTTAATCGTGACATCGGATATGTACCCTCCGGCGTATTGGAAGACCAATGGCTCCAGGGTGATGACAAAATTGCCATCAACCTTTACCAGTTTTGGGTCATTTAAAAACTTTGCTTTCATCTTAGTACGTCAAAGACCTTGGACACCATCACGTTGATTGCCATACCGATGCCGATGCCGATATAGACTTTGGTGCGTAGGTCGTCCAGTTTCCCTGCCAGAGGGGCGAAAGTGTGTTCTTTGTGGTGGCGGAGTGCCTCCCTGTCCTCGATCTCACGGAACTCAACAGCAGCCATCCTGGCCTCTAATCCTGCCAGTCTTTCATCATGCGTGGATGGAATGTGATGGTTCATTGTCCATCAGTGCCGTGACATTTGAGGAGTATGTTTAACTTCTCGTCCATACGGGACAAGGTTTTGCCAAGCTCGTTGATGCTGTTCCCGTGGCCATGTACTTCTTTGGCCAACTCGGCTACGTTGCCTTCAATGACCTTTAGTTTCTCCACGTCTACGTCGAGTCGGCTTTCAATTTTGTTAAGCCTCTGGAAGATTTCCTTGTTGTTTTCCCGTTCCGCACCTTGCTTTTCCATGAGCGAGACAACCTTGGTTTTAAGTTCGCCGTAGCCTAAGACTGCCCCGCCTACTGTGGCGAAAGCGGCTATTGAGCCAAGTAGGACTGTCGGGTCAATTTCCATAATTTTCAGATGTCAGATTCTATGTACCAGATGTCATTTACATCATTGACGATTCCTAAAATCTGCTCATGTGTATAGACTGTCTTTCCATACAGGCAATAAGGTTTGTTGCCTTCATATTTTACAATAAAAAATTGCCCGTCACTAGAGTAGCGAACATCGCCCTGATCTTGGATTACCTTTGTAAAATCAATGGAATCCAACTCCGAAGTCGGTACAATGATGTATCTTAAATTATTGTATCTCATCGGATGTTACGGAACTGAGGTTGACCAAGTTGCCCCACTGATTGTTCCACTATGACCATTCCCAGAGGCATCTGCCACTGATGTTCCAGAACCCTCTTCGAGAGGTAGATTCATCACAGTGTTTGCAGTGTTTGGTGCTAATGCGCCAGTATTATAAAGGTTTGACATTTCATCAGCGGATAATTCTTTGTCCCATATTTGTGCTTCAGCAATCAATCCGTTTGCGTAGTCCGGCGTTGTGATATTCAGTTTACCTAATTGGACTGCACCACTTGTATTGTGCATGGCTACGTAAGTTCCTTGCGAATTACCGGACATTGAAACTAGGGCTCCATCAACATAAAGATTGATGTTGGTGTAACTACCTCCACCACTATACGTTGCACCAACATGATACCAAACCCCTGTGCTAAGAGGTGTTAGTCTCCACCTATTAAGTGAGTTACTGCCAGTTAAGTCAAAAAGAGACAAGGCAAGGTTACCAGCTCCGTCTCCAGTAAATACCCATTCTCTATTGCTATTATCTTGGAATTTAGAAATAATTCGGAATTTAGTCCAACTATCGGCTTTTACCCATGCGGTAATACTGAACGGGCTGTCAGTTGTTCCGTTGCCAAACGACAAATCGTCGCTATCTGGTACGCTCACATAATCATTTACCCCGTCAAAGTCCAAAGAGTAAAAATTTCTCAATGGCTTGGCTATGCTACCTACCATGCCTGGAAGTATAAAACTCATTACGATGAGGTTTCGCCAGCAAGAATCCAGGTTGTGTCGGCATAAGACAGGAGGCTTGCTACCCCGTATTGTCCTGCAATCTTGGTGTGGCTATTGCGGTTGTTGATTGTCGTGCCTGAGCCGGAAATAGTAACCTGCCCTGCCCCAAGTTGTACCAGTGTGCAGTTGAAGTTAGCACCCAGGCCAGTCGGTACAGTCAGTGTGATTGCAGAAGCATTGTCTAGCGTGATGACCTTTCCTGCATCTGAACTGAGCAGGGTATAGGTCGTGCCTGTCTGTGCGTTGATGCTGGCATCAAACCCGAGGATCGAGTTGCCATCGAAGTTGAAATCGTTAAGGTTCCCAGCATCAATCGTGACCGACCCGGTAAGGCTGTTTACGCTCTGCACAGGGGCTGCGCCCATCAGGTTGGTCACTGTTACCTTCTTGGTAACTGGTGTGCCACCAGGATCGTCTACCATCGGGATGATGTCTGTCCCTGCTGGTGTTGCACCGAGGGCTGTTAATTCTGTAATCTTTTTGTCTGCCATGTCTTATGCCTCCCAAATTAAAAAGTCACCTGCTTCGGTGAGTAGTTGCTCGCTAAGTTCCGTAAGTAATCCGTCAACGGCTCCTGCTGGTGTGCTAGGGAAATCACCCAGAACTGCTACACTTGAGGGTACACTAATACTGCTGGCCAGTGTGTACCCCTGGGTTAGTCCGCTGGGGATTTCTACGCTCATTGTGTATTGTTGTTACAGGCCAGAGCTTCCGCCAATGGCCCATACCGAATATGCGCCATCCGTGCGAGCAGAGAGGTTAGCACGTACTGCCATGTATTGGCCATTATTTTGGTAGATGATCTTATCCGCGGTTGCAGTAAATACCTCTTCATGGATGTCAAACCATGTGCCTCCAACTTTGCCTTGGATTTTCAATGTGCCTCCAGAACTTGCGCCAGCGCATCGCAGAAAAAAAGTCCAGCCCCGTTCACGCTCGGCATTAAATTCTGCTCCTGCGCCCGTCGATGTTGCGGCATTGAGGAGTTGGATTTCGTGTGCTTTGTATAACATTTTATTGCCCTGGTTGGTTCATGCTAACCCCAGACCCTGCGCTAGTGATGCCGACAGAGGGAGAGCGGTAGGTAAGTTGGGAAGTGCCTCGCTTCTTTTTGGTAACAGTTCCCCTGGCAATTTTCCTTGGAGATTCCACAGAAGAAGCGACTTCCGTTGGTGGAGGAGGAGCTGGAGGAGGAGGGGGTGGAGGTTGTGGTGATGGGCCGCCGAAACACATGATTATTCGCTGGTTAAAATGTTCTCGTTCTGTTGTTTATGAATCCTTTTGAGGAAGTCAATGACACGCTGTTCACCTGCCATGACCCAGATTTGCCTATCGTCCCAATCGGTATCGGGACAACGGAGCGGAAACCTTTTAATCATTTCTTGGAGCATGTCAGTTGAGACTGTTGGGAATCCTTTCATTCCTACCACCTAGAATGTTCGCACGCACGAAGGCAAACTTTTTTTTATTTTTTCCTTTACAAGGCGAAATCTACACACATTGATAAACGGCGACCAACCGATTCATGTTGGAGAACAAAAGGACATTATGAAAGAACTAGCAAAAGCCCTGTTGAAAGCCAGGGCAGAGATGGGGAAGCTCATCAATAACGCAAAGAATCCTCACTTCCGTAGCAACTACGCTACGTTGGATGAGGTGATCCGGGTAGCCCAGGAACCTCTGGCAAGCAATGACGTATGTGTCATCGAGCGTTGCGTAAGCGGAGAGTCTTCCACGATCCAGCAACTTACAATGATTCATTGTGAGTCTGGAGAAGAAGTCACCAGTTCAATGGAGCTGGTCTGCAAAGACCCAACGAATCCTCAGCAGTTGAAAAGCGCACAGACATACGCTCGCCGGATGCTTTGGACAACAGCCGCTGGACTTGCGCCAGAGGACGACGATGGCAATGCCGCCAGCAGTGGCAGTAGCAATACCGCCAAGGACGCAGCCGCACGGCTTAGGCAAGCACTCGGTAGCAATGTTGAATCAGTCGAGCGATACGCACGATCCAAAGGCATCCTCGGAGAAGGTGAGCCATTGGAGAAGCTGGACATTAAATGGATTCTCAAGGGGTTGAGTAACCCAGAACAACTAATCGAAAAAGCAAATGAGCAATAAACTAGAGTACGTAGGGAAAGTCGTCAATGTTGGCGACATTGAGTTGGTCGGAACAGACCAGTTCCATAAGCAAACCTTCTGGGTTCTTGAAACTGGCGACTACGCCAAGCCCGTCGCCTTCGAGTTGATGGGGAAAGTCCTGGAAAAGATGAAGCCACTCCACAAAGGAGATGTGGTTAAAGTCTCATTCAACATCAAGTCACGTGAGTACAATGGCAGAAGCTACACCAACTTGAATGCGTGGAATGTCAAGGTGAAGCCAAAGACATTTCAGCCCGACGAGTTCGGGATAGACGATTCCGAAGAGGTTCCATTCTAATAATTTCTTCTGTTAAACAAATGGGGGGTGCGCATCCTACACGCACATTTTGAAAGGACACACATGAATATGATAATAGATATAGAGACTGGAGGCTGGTTAGACTGCCCATTCCAGTTCGACGAATCCTCGGTAGCTCTCGGAAACTTGAAAGACCCCGAGAAGATCGAAGCCAAACTTGCTGAGGCCAAAGGTAAGTGGGAAGAGAACATGGCATTAGCCGCTGAGACTGGAGAAGTCCTGGCGGTAGGAATCACGGAAGGATACAAGGACACCATCCTTGTTGGCCGAGAAAAGGACATCCTAATCGCAGCCTGGGGACATATCTCCCAACAACTTACTGCCCAGAGGTACGTTGTCGGTCACAACCTTTGTGGCTTCGACCTGCCCTTTATGATAAGAAGGAGTTGGGTCAATGGCGTGAAGGTTCCATTGGAAGTAATGAGGCATACTGGCAGATACCCAACTTGGCATAGCTGCATTAAGGACACCATGCTCCTTTGGGCGATGGGTGATCGCACCTTTATCTCGCTGGACAAGCTATGCAAAGTCCTCGGGGTAGGAGCTAAGGCGGAAAATTTTTCCGGGTCTATGTTTGCAGAGTACTGGAGGAGCGGCGATCAGGCTAAGAAAGACCTGGCCATTGACTACCTCAAGCAAGACCTCCGCTTAACCCAAGCAGTTTCAGAAGTATTGATATGAACCCAGACAACTTAGACAAAGCACGCAGTCTTCTTCTTGAAGAGATGAAGACATTGGACGAAAAGTCACTTGAGTACCGGATTCTAAAAGCAGCAGACCGAGCAATCGGAGCTGCAACCTGGAACCCGTATGAGTGTTTCAACATGATATGGGTAGCCTCCCATGACCTGGAGATAATCCGCAAGGAGATGGTTGCTAAAAAAATCGAAGACATGGAGAAGAACAATGAACTGGACGAGCGTTGATATAGGCGCAGGGAAGGCTGGCGTTGCCGAATGGTACGAGAACGATTTGATCCGTACCTATGTGGTCAAACCCTGTGGCAACAAAGGTGCGTACTGGAAAGGCGACAACAAGTTCGACACCAAGTACAAAGTATGGAACGCGGTTTGCGTTTGCAGCGAACTGGTCATAATGGAGCGTGGTGCTGGTAACAGACCGAACGTCATTAACGGACAGGCAAAACTCCGTGGATACCTGGAAGCAATTTGCGAGGCAACTATCGGAACTAAGCACCTGGAGGTCAACGTCTCGGAGTGGAGGCGGGTAATCAAGGAAGACCTGGGGATCTCTTGGCCTTGGGATAGCGCACGCCAGAAGGAGTTGGCGTTGAAGCTGGCTAAGGAGTTGTACCAAGTGGACGTAACCGAGGACGAAGCGGACGCAATTCTGTTGGGTCATGCCTCGATCCGTATGGGACTGAACAAGTTATGAAGCGTAAGAAAATCAGCTACTATCTTCAGAAGAAGATGAACAACGGCAAGCCGCCGGAGGAGATCCTGCGGAACCTGAAACTGACAGTAGGCCAAGTCCGGGATGCTATGGAAAAATACAAACCACTAATCTACAAACCATGAATACTACAAAAGAACTGAATGAAGGACTGAGGAAAATTGCAAGCTGGGCGCAACGCCGAGCAAAAGGCGACCATGATAATATTTCAACCCTTATGGGGCTGGAGAGGATGATGCGAGAACTGCGATATGCTATGAGGGATGACATTGTTACGCACACAAAATACTCCGTGATAGAAATCAACGTGGAAACCGACAAGGACATGCCATCCGAAGATGTGGATGAATTCATTCAAGAATTCCTAGATGATTTAAAAATTAACACAACCCTATGGAGTCCAGAAGGAGCAATGCACCTAACGGCAAGTGTACCCCATGAAGAACCAACGCCATGAACGAACAACTTGAACTCACATTCGACATACGGCTACCGGAGCCAAGTAAGACCAGGTCAATCGGGGAATCCTTCGAGATGTTCCATGAACTGAATCCTGCGGTATACCGGAACCTAGTCCTTTTATGCCGTCAACTGGCTGGACGAGGACGAAGGAAGATCGGGATGAAGATGGTCTTCGAGGTCTTGCGCTGGAACTATATGCTGGCAACGGAAGATCCGAACTCCGAGTACCGACTGAACAATAATTATACAAGCAGGTATGCTAGGTTGATCGGCCAACAGGAGCCGGACTTAGCTGGCCTGTTTGAGACACGGGGATTAAAAACACAATAACCTACACAGTAGCAGAATATTAAAACCATGAATCTTAAGTTCACAGTAAGGAAAAGTACCACATTGTTTTTACCAGCGTTGATCATTCAACAGGATCTTTCCGGCTATAAAAAAATGTTCAAAGATATTGAAGGCACACATTTAGGAAAAACGATTTCAAGGATGCTTCGAGAGGATGATTTAGAAGAGTTTTTTAAACAGTATGACATTAACCGCGGCTATAAGGATTGACAAGCACGGGCGCATAGGCAGAGTAACAAGCAAATCGGGAAGTGATGTTCCCATTTAGACTTATGAAACAATTTATCCATCCAAGGTTGAGAGCGAGGCTGCAAGTCTGGCCAAACATCACCGCACTCCCTTGGGTGGTCTATTTAGAAGGGATGCGAAAATGAGCATCAACGAGAAGAAATCCTTCCAACTTTACCATGACCTTGTTGGGATGGTCGGGGTAATGTCGGACGAACAAGCTGGCAAGTTGCTAAAGGCGATCTTGTCTTACGTGAACGCAGAGCCTTTAGAACTTGATGACCCTGTTGTACTGGTGGCATTCCAACCTGTGAAGCAGACGCTGGATCGGGATCATGAAGCATACAGGTTAAAATCAGAACAAAACCGAAAGAACGCCAGAAAGCGATGGCATGCGGACGCATCCAATGGCATGCAATCGCATGCGAATGGTATGCGAAAGGATGCGAATCATGCCGATACAGATACAGATACAGGTAAGGATACAGATAAAAAAACTTTACCCCCATTATCCCCCAAGGGGGAACAAGCTAAACGGAAAACCCAACTCTCTGATGATTGGCAACCTGACCTTGAGTACGCAAAGCAGTACGGCATGAACCCAGAGTTAGCTTTCGAGATCTTCTCCGATTGGGCAAAATCCAAGGGACATACCTACGCCGACTGGAACCTTGCATGGAAGAAGGCTTGCCGTGAATGGCTACCAGACCAATGCACCAAGGCAGTAGCTAATCAAGTCAGGTCAGGACAACCTAGCCAGCAATCCACCGGGGCGACCTGTCCCAAGGGCCGACCCTATCCTCCAGGATGTCACTACGACAAAGACCAACAGCTCCATCGTGGCCCTACCGGATGGGAGATAGACGAAGAGCGCATCATGAAAATGTGGCAAGACCTCGGCAACGAGGAGAACGCAAAACTTTGGAAGCCGTTCGATTGGGCGGACTTCCAGGACATGGAGGCGGCGATATGATTATCCAAACCGACCAGCTTGAAGTACCCTCGGCAACCGAGCATGAGAAGCGG
>Ga0208898_1000332_pt1 | contig 36759 bp, 23 predicted proteins | sample VirMetDEL_Mar_4_FD_184513 | JGI IMG/M metagenome (GOLD analysis project Ga0208898, IMG submission 184513) | Aqueous microbial communities from the Delaware River and Bay under freshwater to marine salinity gradient to study organic matter... | ecosystem: Environmental > Aquatic > Marine >... | reverse complement strand
AATTCGGTGGCTAAAGTTAGATTTGCATTATTGAGTTTTAAATCACCGGAGCCTGGATCACTATCATTAGTATCATTATCAAAGTTATATTCAAAAGTAGCTCCACCAAAATCACCAGTGGTTCCTTGAGTTCCTGTTGTACCCTGAATACCTTGTATGCCTTGTATACCTTGAGAAGCTTGAGTTCCTTGAATACCCTGAATACCTTGTATTCCCTGAATTCCCTGAATTCCTTGGATACCCTGAATTCCTTGTGTTCCTTGAACACCTTGAATACCCTGGATACCTTGAGCACCAGTTGATCCAATACCACCTTGTATTCCTTGAATACCCTGGATACCTTGAATACCTTGAATTCCCTGAATACCTTGAGCACCAGTTGATCCAATACCACCCTGTATTCCTTGAATACCTTGAATGCCCTGGATACCTTGGATGCCCTGTATTCCTTGAGTACCTTGGATACCCTGAACACCTTGAATACCCTGAATACCTTGTGTTCCTTGAGAAGCTTGAATTCCCTGAATACCCTGGACACCTTGGATACCCTGGATGCCTTGAGTACCTTGAATTCCAGTATTTCCATAAGTTCCTTGTGGACCGGCAGGACCAGTGTCACCAGTTATCCCCACATTACCTTGTATACCTTGGATACCCTGTATTCCCTGAATTCCTTGAATACCTTGAGTACCAGTTGATCCTGTAGGACCAGTGTCACCTGTATTTCCATAAGTTCCTTGTGGACCGGCAGGACCAGTATTTCCACTATTTCCTTGAGTGCCCTGAGTTCCTTGAATACCCTGGATACCTTGAATTCCCTGAATACCTTGTGTTCCTTGAGAAGCTTGAATACCCTGAATTCCTTGAATACCCTGAATACCTTGAGCACCAGTTGATCCAATACCACCTTGTATTCCTTGAATACCTTGAATACCCTGGATACCTTGAGCACCAGTTGATCCAATGCCACCCTGGACACCTTGGATACCCTGGATGCCTTGGATGCCTTGGATACCTTGAGCACCAGTTGATCCAATACCACCCTGGACGCCTTGAATACCTTGAATTCCCTGGATACCTTGAGCACCAGTTGATCCAATACCACCCTGTATTCCTTGAATACCTTGAATGCCCTGGATACCTTGGATGCCCTGTATTCCTTGAATACCCTGAATTCCCTGGATACCCTGAATTCCCTGGATACCTTGAGCACCAGTTGATCCAATACCACCCTGTATTCCTTGAATACCTTGAATACCCTGAATTCCCTGAGGGCCCTGAAGACCATTATTACCTTGAATACCGAAAGAACCTTGAATACCCTGAATTCCCTGAGGGCCCTGAAGACCATTATTACCTTGAATTCCTAAATTACCTTGAATACCCTGAATTCCCTGAGGGCCCTGAAGACCATTATTACCTTGAATACCGAAAGAACCTTGAATACCCTGGAGGCCTTGTATTCCTTGAGTTCCTTGAACACTGATACCCTGAGTTCCTTGAACACTAATACCCTGAATACCTTGAGTTCCTTGAGAAGCTTGAGTACCCTGTATTCCCTGAGTACCTTGGATACCTTGAATACCTTGGATTCCTTGAGTTCCTTGAATACCCTGGATACCCTGAATTCCCTGAGCAACAAAGGCACCATCAGTACCCTGAAGTCCAAAGTCACCTTGGATACCTTGAATTCCTTGGATTCCTTGAATACCCTGAACACCAGCCGATGAAACAGAAATATCGTAATTTGTATTTTCCTTAGCAGAAACTCTATAGGTTTCTCCGCCGTTATAATTTACGTTATATTCTGACATTATTATTCAGAGACAGTTGGATTTACTATAGCCATCCCCTGAATAACTTTTGAAATAGTGCTAGAAGGAGATGTAATTGTAATGTCATAATAATTTCTACCTTCAGTCAAATCAGTTGTTGAAGTACTTCCCATAGAAATTGTAATCTTTCCTGTAGTTGAAGCTATACCTACAGAAAAACTACTAGAAGTCGTTGAAGTTGGATATTTTCTAATCTTTGATGTTGCGGTATATCCACTCAAATCCAAAACACTACCATCTGAATTCGAAATCGTATATGTGGCAGTAAAGTTAGTACCACTATCAATCGATATATTTACCGTTGGTACTGCCGACATAACCCACCAATCCTACTCTATGTATTTATCAGTTTTCTATATCTATATTCTTTTTTAAAAGTTTTTGAAGTTCTGCAGTTGATCCAACAAAGAGAGCATTTGTAACGTTAGTTGGACCTTTTGTCTCTTCTTCCTTATTGACATCTTTAAGTTTTTTCTGTAAATCCATCAGTTTATCAGTAGCATCTGAAACACTTTTAATTAACTGACCGGCAACTTCATAAGCACGAGGCATTTCACTCTCCTGTGCTAACTCAAGTATTCCATTAATAGCCTCTTGACCTTTCTCAATCAGAGAATATAGATTACCCCTAGTATATTCATAATCTTTTCGAATATCTTCAACAGAAGAAGAAATATTTTCTATTTCACTCTCAATCCTTTTCTTTTCGGGTACAATAGGAGTAACATCAACATCAAATGTTTCATCTAATTTTTCAAACTTATCTTTCATAACTCATCTCCTATCAAAAAATATCACCATTAAATCCAAAATCATCTCCGAATTGAATTAGGTCATTATCTTCAGAAGTAATACTATAAATCTTAGATCCAAGAACATGATTCTGCAATGTTGTATTATCTTGAGCTCTCTTAACTACAAGTTTATTACCAGTAATTGACTCCACATACATTTCCTCTTCACCAATGTAAATGTAAGTGTTTGCTGTAACAGAACTCGAATCTTCAACCTCAAAGACAGTATCGATAACATTTAAGTTTTGTGACAAGAGTGTTACAACACTTCCATTGTAATCTTTTGTAGCTCTTGGTGTAACCTGATAAGTAAGATCTCTTGTAGCGTTTGGATCATTTGGACCACTTCCAGCCACATAACCAACAGTAACCTTTTTGATGATCTGATCCGTAACATCACTGATGGGACCGAACAGATAAGTTTTTGCAGTAAAGTTTAAAGTATAAATTAATGCCCTTCTAGTATCAAAATTACCCTCATAATCATCAGTCATATCAATAGAATCCAATTGAATTGGAATATCTCTTTTTTCTTTTAAATCACCAAGAAAATTGATTGAGAGATTATATGCCGGTTGAAAGTATGGTAAAATCTGCTCAGTAATTTGAAGCATATCATCATTCAATTTTGTCATGATAGACAAAGTAAATGACATATTGTAAGGAACGGGAACATAACTCCTCTTAATATTATCCCCGTCAGGTGTTTGATTAATAATTGTTTGAGTTTGAGTAGACTTACGAGTTGGATCATACTGCAAGTTTACAAATTCAAATGACATTCTTGGTAAAGTCATTTGAGTTGGCTTATTCAAATTAGCCTCTTGTTCCATTCTTGCAAGAAACTTCTGAGTAGGTCCATAAGCCAGAGGAACTTTAATGACACTTACCGTATCATCGTCAGAGTTTTTATGTTTGACTTCAATACCATTAAACAAAGTACCAAATCCAATAATTACGGATCTGAAAATCTCGTTGTAAAAATACTCAAACATTATCTTACTGTATTAGTCTGTTACTATTTAACAACTTTTAATCTATGGCATTCCAAATGGATTAGTTTCAGAGAAATCTAATATCGCATCAGCTTCTGTTTCTATAGTATCATTATCGGCAAAAGGTGTTACCAGATCATCAGTGTCTACAGTTCCGATTAGATATGTAGCACTGGAATCTTGCCCAACAATCAATTCACCACTGACAAACTGTCCGTCAACTATAGAAATTTCTAATTTCTTAGTTGATGTAGTCCATTTCTTCACTCTAGCCGTGACACCAGAAGTTTGTCCTGTAACAATTTCGTTAAAGGCAAATGTACCAATTCCGATTGTACTTGAAGATCCAACTGGACCGGAAATTGTAATGGTTGGAGCAGTAGAATAACCAACTCCACTATCAGTAATATAAATTGCCGTAACAATACCAGCAGAACTAATTGTTGATATACCTTGAGCAGCAGTTCCAGATCCACCTGGTGAACTGAATGTGACAGTTGGAGCAGAGGTATATCCAGAACCACCACTTGTCACTGTTACAACTCCAACAGATCCCGTTGTTATTCCAGCAGTAGCAGCAGCACCAACTCCTCCACCACCTTGAATAGTAACCCAAGGAGCAACAGTATATCCACAACCAGCATTAATTAGGTTGATAGCTTGTATTTTGCCACCATTTTGACCATTACAATTTACATAGTTGGTCGTAATAGAAGCTATTCCAACAGCTGTAATTCCTCCAGATGGTGCTGAAGAAATACCAATTGTTGGTTGAGAAGTGTAAGAACCTCCCATGTTTTTAATATAAATTTTTCTAACTGCACCAGAAGCACAGTAGGAAGCTGTAGCAGAAGCTGTAACTCCAGATCCTATCAGTGTCAAAGTTTGAATATAACCAATCTGTGAAATATCGTCATCAATTTCATCAATACCAGTATCAAGAACTTCATCTTCATATCTAAAGAGTTCACATCTCAATTGATAAACATAATTTTTGTTTAATTGGTAAAAAGGTTGTTCGTGTTCTACATACTTGATTTCAAATATCCTATCACCAAGAGGAAAATATATCAAATCACCTTCTTTTGGTCTCGCAGTTAATTCGATATTAGGTTGATCTCTAATTAATGGAGCAATATAATTTTCATATCTTTCTCTCGAAATAATTAATGTCAGATCATCTAAATTCTGAATACCAAATTTTGATAAAATAGTTCCTTGACCACCATATCCTTCATAGTTATCAACATAAGCTTCAATTGGATATGCATCATTAAACTGTGACTGAATGACTTCTTTTATTACAGTATTTTTAGTCACATAAGTACGAGGAAGGTAAAAAATCTCAACACCATACATTTTCAACTGTTCGTTGACTAGATCCTGTATGAGGCTTTGTTCTGTTTTACTTCCGTTGAGAAAAAATGGATTTAACATATCATCCGATCATATCTAAGGGTGGTAACTCATAAGTATTACTCATTTTTTCTTTAATTCTATCAAGTTCCAACTGAGCATCATCATAAAGTTGTCTTCCATTAAACTCAATACCACCTGGAAGTTTCACACCTTGGAACTTGATTAAATTTTGACCCCATTGTCTTTTAATCAATGCGGTCAAATAAGGTTTCAAGAAAGAATCATTCCAAACTCTTGAATAATCACTTGGATCCATCGATCTCCAACAATCAATGATCAAATATTGACCAGCTCTTAAATTACTCCAGTCAACATCCAAATACATTCTGTCTTGTCTTTGATTAAATCTAATCTGTTTATGTGTATTGAGAAGAAAATTCATGGTCTCAAGATATGACATAGCCATAGAATAACTCAACAAATCAGTAGTTCCCCAGTAATAAATATCATTCAAAAATAACTGATACTTAAAACTAAACATATTTGATGAGCTTACAGATTGAGCATCATCATACTGAAATACTTTATTGATTCCTATAATATCTGGAGGAACTTGAAGATAATTACTATTTTCATAGTATGAAAAAGTAGTAGCAGTACCAACTATTGTTGTAGTAGCTGTTTCAGTTGTTATCCCAGTTCCAGTAGTAGGACGAGCTTTTCCTCTATCAATATCAGCCTGTGTAACTTTATATTTCAAATATGTCTGAATGACACCATCAAAGTGTCTTTCTTGAAAGTATTGGACAGCATCATCAACTAAATCCTGAATCTGTTCATCAGCAACATTAATTTCAAGAACAGGAGCTCCTAACTGCCTTAAACAATAATCAATTAATTCTTGTCGTGTAGAAGGCTGTGCCATTTATAATAATTACTTTTTTATCTATTTATGAATACTTGACAAGAAGTAGTAATGTCAGTAGAATACCTTTGTTGGGGTTAAAGAGAAAGCTTTAGGTATCTTTAAGAGCTTTAAGAAGCAGGTCTTTAATATCGTTAAGATCACTCCTAACATCAGTTAATTGATTTTCTAAATTATCAATTCTTTCTTTATCAGAAAGAAGCTTCTTTCTATTTTCAATATAAGCTGAGTATTCAATATCATTTTTATTAAGAATAGCTCCAGTCTCTTCATCTCTGAAGAGACCTTTACTATCTTTTACTGGTATAAGTCTTTTATTATGCATAAGATATAACTCTCAAGTTTTTGATCATTGGAGGGAAAGCTTGATTAGTAGAAGTACCAATCAGTTTAATTCTTAAAGAATTGAATGATGTTAATCGATCTACACTAAACTTATATTCCTTATATTGAGATCTCATTGAAAATGGAATTAAACTATCTACTTTAGAGACTTCAACATTAGTTGTTCCATCATTTAAATTGGTATTAGTGACAGCTCCATTAGGTTCTAAATTATCATATCCAGGAAATGGAGTGAAGATAGTATCAAGAACATCATCTTTTGGATCTAATGCGTAGAAAGCTCTAACATCAGCTTGATTGTGTATGTAAGCATCTATATAAAGTTCTATAGATGTTCCTGGGTTTCCAAGTCGAATATTTTTAGTTACATAATAAAAACTATTCTTGTCACTTCTTACACCTTTAACATCAAAGTCATTAATATAATCAGTAGTTGCTTGATTAACCCTATTAGTTGTAAATACTATAGAAGAATTATTCAAATCAACTATTGGTGTAATTCTTGAATCCTCAGTTGATAAATTAAAGTTTGTTGTAAATGATTTATTTTGTGGGAACTCTGTCAAGAAAGTAGTCTCATTGATTTTAGATGCAATAATTCTTGGAGAATCGAACATAGTAACCTTATTAATACTCATCGGTTCAGTTCCCTTATCGACAAATGAAATTTCACTACCAGAAACACTAGTACCACTAACTGTTCTGGAAGTAGCACTAATTGATGTTCCAGTTGGTGTGATTGTATTAATATTTGGTTTAATCTTTTCAAATTGAATATTATATGTAGATTTTCCATTAACACCACCACCTTCAAATTTTTCATTGAAGTGAAGATCTGGGAAATCTGAAGAGCTTGATCTATCAGTTCCATTTTCAGACATGTCAATTTTTACATGATATGAATCGAGAGTTATTGGATCACTAATAGTAACTTCATTTAACTCATGAGTTTTATTAATTCTTCTTAGAGATACTCCATTTAATTCATACTTATAAACTAAATCATTATTACTGTAAGAACCAACTAAAGTACTATCAATTCCTCTAGTAATTCCGGTCAAAGTATTTCCATCTGTTCCGGTATAAGAAATAATTTCACTACCAATTTTTACATAACCTGGATTTGTTGAAGCAACACTCACATTTTCAAATTCGGTGAAATCTGAAGAATCAGTAACCGAAATTGAAGAAGTGTTTGTTATTCCATATGGTGCCGTTAGTGGTGTTGGATCAGTATCTCCAGTAATATCACTTAATGTTACAAGATTTGTTTCGGAATGCATTCCATGATTTCTACAGAAAATTTTGAGATGTAATCCATCAGTATCAACTCTGATTGGTGAAACAGGTGCAATACCATTTCCAAAACTTGCTTCATAGTTTAATGTTGTTGTAATACCACTACTATTCACATAAGTTAATGTATTACTAGCAAGTGTTCCAAATTCACCTTGAACATTGGTAATGATTAATTCATTTTCTCCATAAATTTCAGAAATTGATAATCTAATACCAGTTCCAAGAGTCAATGTTCCAAGAGAAGTTGGAGTTACAACATCACCAACTCTATAACCAACACCACCATTTACGATAGTTGCAGAAGAAACACTTCCATTATTAACAGTTACATTAGCAGTAGCATTAATACCATTACCCGTAACCGTTGTGAGTGAAACATTATTAAACACGAAACTTCCTGAAGAAGGTGTATAACCAACACCGGCATTTGTGACTGTTAGTGATGATGTTGCGGAACCAGCAAATCCAACAAAGTCTCCAGTAGCATCAGTTCCAGTTTGTGTTACGGTATTTCCAGCTTCCAAGTTACTTAAATCACTGTTTACTACTGTTGTCCCAAGTCCAACTCTGATTGTATATGGATCAGTGGTTACTGAATCTCTTCCAATAAATTCAAGGTCCTTACTCAAATCCGGATTGAACAGTTGTACATTTCCATTAGAAACGAAATCACATCTGAAAAGTTCAAACTTCATATCCTCATACTGACTTGGTGTCCATGTAGAAGCATTTTGTGACTTAAACAGTGATCCAAGAAGTGGTTGAGTAGATACCAGAGTTTGAGATGATTCTGGTTGATTGATAGTAGAAACTTCAATTTCACCAAGTCTAGAGATCCAAACTGTATAACCGGGAGAATTTGCTAACAATACGATTGCGTATTCTCTTCCTGGTTCCAAATAAACTGGGGATTCAAATGTGAACTTTGTAGCAACACTACCATCTGATGACGTTGTAATTTCTTGAGGATTTTTTACTACTCTTGAATATGCTAAAATCTTTTTGGATGGAACTCCCAATTCCATCTCTCTAATATCAAAAGCTACTGGAATATTATCTGTTGGAACTGATTCAAAGAATACATCACAAGAAGAAACAAAAACTCCAGTTTCATCATCAATGGTAAATGATTGTGCTAAAGGATCGAAAAATCTTCCAGTGAGACCTGGATCCCCTGGTACTATTTCTCCAGGAGTACCAGGAATAGTTTCAAAAATCGGGATTTGTTCCCTAATAACATTTCTGGTGGAAAGTGTTACTTCTTGAGTCGTGTCAAGATCTCCTTGGGAGTAGAAAATTTCCTCAGCAGCTGTTGTATATGAAGATGTTCCTTCAACTTTACTGTTGATTGGGCTACTAGTGAGCCTCATTTTATTTCTACCTGTGGAAAATACTGGGAATGATGTATTTCTAGAATCAGGTACTCTATAACAACCGATTAAGGAACCAACTTCATCAGTTACAAGTCTGAGATTAGATACTGTTGCGATAGCACCACTTGTCTCACCCTGTAATGTCATTCCATTCATAAGATATCCCGAATATTCTGGGAATCCTTCATCAGCCAAACTGAATGTATCTACGTTGAGAATCGAAGATGTTTCCGAATAATTTGCCGGAATAGTATTATTTCTATCATATGGATTATTTACATATACATCATCTGGATTATTATAAGGTCCTGATTTGTGATTTGATGAGGCTACTCTAAATGTCATCTCTGGAAGACCAAATCCAGCTCCAGGAACAATTTGTATTGCTGCTGTTGTATTACTACGAACGGTCTCTCCGACTTGGAATGTACCAGAAACCATTTGAATTTCAATTAATTTGTTTATACAGAATCTTGATACATCAACTTCATCAAAGAAAGGATAAACTCTTGTATAAGGTTTCATCCTTTTTGCAGTGAACTCAATATTACGAGTTCTCATATTTGCAATAATTTCACGTTTAACAATTCTATTTCCAAGAGATTCTGTTGTTACTTCACCTTCGGTAATTACTTCTTCGAAACCAACTTGAACTGTACGATCAGGTGTAGGTTCTACTACGATTTCATCTATAGTAGTTCCAACTTCAACCATAAAATTGTTTGGAACATCACCAGGACCCCACCAAGCTCGACCATGTATAGCTTCAAACTCTTCTGGAGTTCCTTGTCTCCATGTGGTAGTTTCTGTGTCTACCACATCTCTTCGACTTACGGCATCGAAAGCTAAATCTTCCAATGTGGGAGTTCCTGCAAATGGTACTTCACCATTATCATTTATTACTGTTGGAAGTGCACCAATTCTTGGAGCATCTTCAAGATTGACATCCACTTCGACATTAATTGGTTCTATATCTGTAGTAATAATTCCACCTTCAACATTTCTTGGTTCAATAGTTATGGTATCAATCCAAACGTCAACCGTAGGTTCAAAAGACAATTGTCCTTGATAGAAAGTGACTAAAAATGGAGTGACAGATTCAGCTCTTGTTGCAAATGGTTGATTTAACCAAGAAACTTCTGAATAGTCAAGAGAAATTACCTGATTAGTTCTTCTAATACCATCACCTATGATTGTAGAAAATCTGGTGTCATCATTTGAATTTCCTTCCGTAGCGAGATTCAAATTGATTGCAGTCGTATAGTGTGAAGGTCTCAATATGTGATTAGATTTATCAATAGCATTTTTAACACCGACTCTAGGATCTTGAATATCTCTAGAATGAAAATTATCAACAGCTATACCTGATTTAAAACGATTTAATCCATTTTCATCAGGAGTAAACTGATTAATCGTTTTTTGTTCTAAAATATTAAGAGAAGTGTAGTATTCGAGATTATTAATTCTCCTTTCCAGTTTTGAGATATCCTGCATTTGATATCTCTTATGGTTGATAAATGAGATTCTAGCATTTGAAACCCTGTGAAGATATGCTGGAAGAAATACATTAGCGATTTCCATTGCCCCATTTTCGATCACTGGAAGAGTGGGAATATCTGATGGAATTCCTTGTTTGACTACAAACTCACCTTTTTTGTTAATTAAAATTCTATCATATCTTGGAAGATAATAAGAATAATCTACTGTGATTGATTCGTCCGAAGCTAAAATATCTTTAGAACTATGTTGACCACCAGTAAATGATCTTCCGAAAAATTCAAATGGAGATCTAGTATTTTCAGCTACAGTAAAGTCGGATGTACGAAGTCTAGCATCAACAATATCTGAACATCTAATTCCAGATTTGGTTGATCCAATTTCTGTTGAGTAATCAAAATTATCGTATGAGTTTACAGTTGTGATATCACCAGTATCTGAAGAATCATATGAAGCTGATTCATAATATACAATAATTTTTTTAGTCGGTGATATTACATCTTTATTTCTAATAATTTTAGAATAATCATAGTATGTCTCTTTTTGACCACGATCCAAAGTGAATCTAGAGGTTATATTATTACTTCCAATACTTAAGTCAGATACTACTGCGGTCACTCCCGAAGAGGTGAATGTTACAACTTCACCATTTTGGAAAGTATTTTGATTTTCATATATGAAATTGATAGAACTATCACTTTTCCTAAAAATATACTTAGCTAAAGCCCCACTAGTGCTTCCAACAATTTGTTCGGAGATTATGAGGTCATTGGTTGTAGATGTAGAACCACTCATCAAAGAGGTTGTCATATTTGGTGATTCTGGATCACTAGTTGTTTTTGATTCAAATACTCCAAAAACTCTAACGACATCAGGAACATTTAAAGAGATTTTTGAGTCTTGAACTCTAGTACCAAAAGCATAGTTTCCATAAGTAAGACCATCATTTAATGTTGTTGCACCAACACCAGAATTTGATTGAGAAGATTTGTTTATAACAATGGATTTTGATGTATTATTTACTTTTACCTTTTCAAATATTTTATCTTTTCTGATAGTAGTGACTAATTGAGCAGCACCACTTCCTGATAATCCATTAACGGTGAGATTCGTACTTCCAGAACCAAATGTTAATTTAGATGATGATAATATTTCTGTAGTGCCATCATCAAGGATTAGTGTATATCTTTTTTGAGTGTACGGAAGGAAAACTTCATTTTCATTCGCGGTTATAGTTGCCGTAGAACCATCTGTTATAGTTACATCATATGGTCTTCTTATGATTAACGTAGCATCATTCAAAGATACATTAGAAATATTTTGTTTTGGGAATGAACTATAAAGGGTGTTGTTTGAGGAGGTGTTTCCACTTGGAGATGTTTGTTGGAAGGTAGTTCCTAACAGTGAAAGATCATTAACTTCGATTGCAGTAGATGGTAATGCACCATCCACAAAACCAGAAACCGTAGTTATTCCTGAAATTGTTATTTGTGTCTGTGACACACTCTCTACTTTTGCAAAAGATTGGAAGTCTAAAGAAGCTCTTTGATATCCTAAAAGATTACCAGTTTCTACGACTCCAAGAAAGTCTGCATTTGGTGCTGTTACTGTGGAAATTCCACCACTAGCAGCTGTAATTGATGCATTTCCAAATGTCAATCTTGTGGAGGGTATGAAATTGGCACTAAACGTTTGACCTGATCCAACAATGCCATGCATTGATTGAAAATCAGATATTTTATAATTAGTAACTTCTCTGGTTGATCTAGAATTATCTTCTACACCATTAAATAAAAGTCTCTCACCCTCAATAAATTCTCCCTCAACATCATATGCTGTGATTGCTGTTCCAACAACAGCATGTCTTAAATATCCAGTAGCTCCACTGGTTCTACCCTCAATATATGTTGGTATTGTAAGTGAAACTGATTCATTTACAGTAATATTTGAATACTTGCTAATATCCCACAAAGAAATATTCCACTTATTTAATGCTGGATAAGTAGAATCATATGAACCAGATTTTAAATTGAAATCATAAAGTCTAGCGATACCAATTTCTTTACCAGCAGCGACTGTATAAGAAGTTCCAACTCTATCATCTCTCATACTAATAGTATAAGATGTATTAATTCCTACTGATGGACAACCATTCACACTATTAACGACAAAAGATGGTCCAAACCCAAAATTTATTCCCTGATCTTCTAAAGTTCTAGTTGTTCTTGGTTTTTCAAAATCAATTAAAGTGGGAGATATTGTTTCAACTTCAAACCCTTTTACATAAGCTTTTCCAGGTGAAATTTTATAGATTCCAATATCATTTGAAGGAACATTTCCTGAAGGAGTTAATTGATTTGCGTTAAATAAACCTCTGTTACTAAAACCATTGTTTAAACTATCAACAACTTTAGTTACAAATTCTTTTACATAATAATTACCAGATTCATCAAAAGTTCTTCTAGCAAATTCTTCGGCAATAATATTGTATTCTGTATTAGTTACTATATCTCTTAGAACTCCATTTTTTACTTCCGCTAACTGAACAAAATTCTGATCATTATAGTCATCGGATGATTTTTTTGAAAGTGTTGCAGTAATTTTTAATCTATCTGCACCTGGAGCCGTATAATTATTAAATCCTTTTGCATTATCATTTAGAGATTCATCAACATCAGAAGAAATAATTTGTTCGACTATATTAAAACCAATTCTATAACTTGGATTATTATTATATTGATCCAAAATTAAAGTTTGGCTAGAAATATTTACAAAATATCCCCTTAAAAAATAAATACCATCATTAATAAACATCGCTGAACCAACAGCTGAAGCATCTTGTGAGATGGCTTTAGCAAAACCCTCACCAGCTGAAATAAAAGTTGTAGCGTAATTAATACTTTCGTTAGTTAAAAGAACTTCATTATCTAAAAATGTTGAGGAAGATAAATCTGTAGAGCTACTATCGATATAATCAATGTATAATGTACAGTTTCCTCTCTCGGATTGAGAACTGGTGATATATTTTACTACTCTTGCTGTTATACCTGAAGTTGCACCAGTAATCGTTTTACCAATCAATTGATCTAGATATAATGTAACCGGAATTCCAAGATAGTCTGAATCAATTTGAATGGCATAAAAGTTTTTCTGGTAAGAAAGTCCACCAGGAATTACCATGGCACCTTCTTTGAAAAGGTGATCTCCAACACTTTCTACTTGATTTTGAAGAATAGATTGAAGTGTCGTTAATTCTCTAGCCTGAACCGGAAAACCTGGCTTAAATAGAACCTTATAATAGTCGTTTTCTGAGTCAAAATCGTCAAAATAAGGAGCGACATTGAGATTAGTTTCCTGTGGCATAATTCTTTAGAATTGTAAAATTATTTTTACGTCTTCTTTTTGAGAAGATGATCTTGTTACGGAAGGTCTGTTATCAACATAAATGATATTTCCAGAATATTTTTTGGATTCTGGTTGTGCAACACCCCTTACAAAATTTTGACCCAAGTAGTAGGTCCTATTATTTATTACTGTAGATATACCTGTAAAAGAAGTACTAATTGAAAGGTTTGTACTTCCACCAACAATTACTACAGTTCCGCCAGAACTTGGTGATGGTGTAAATCTAAGAGCTTCAAATCCATATGTAGGACTTGAATTTTTTGTTCCATCAGAATTGAATCCAACATTTGTTCTGTCTTGCCAATACTTTAATACTCCCGTAACAGAATCATATGAAACAACTCTTCCAACAGCTGTAGAACCAAGACCAACTGTTTGTCTAATTTCTGAATCTGCTGTAAATGTTGCAGAACTATAACCAGCTCCTGTCAATCTGATTGCATATGTGGCACTTGCTTTATCAGTTGTCAAAATTGATGTAGAATTATAAGCCTGTGGATTTTCTACTAATCCAACTCTAGCAAATTGATTTCCAGTAATAAAATCTGGATTGTCAGTATCATTCTCAAATCTAGAGTAAGTTAAAACATTATAAGCACCTAATTCTCTATAAATGTCATTACCATGTCCTCCAGGTGGGGGAATAATTACGTCAAATACTGGTGAAGTCGTTCCAGTAGGAACATTTCCAGATTTTAAATCTACAGTACCATATGTGTATCCACTACCACCTTTAGAAATGGTGATTGATTCTACTTTAGAATCATTGTTAATGACAATCGTAGCAGTTGCTCCACTTCCGTCACCTTTGATCGGAACACCGGTATAAGTTATATTTGGTGATCCTAATCCAACTCCACGATTTCTGATAGTAACTACTTTAAGTTGCCCACTACTTGAAGCGTTATTTCTTACCGCAGTATTTTCAGAACTAGTTTCCCAATTAGTTGGTACAGGAATATAATTTGTAGAGTCAAATTTAATAGCTTGACTTGGTTTGATAGTATAAAGATACTTCCAAATGTATCCATCACCACTACTACCAGCTTCTCTTGGTTCTAAATCAGTAAAAGTTGGTTCATCAAGAGAAGGCCCACCATTAAAATTATTTTCTGGAGAAGCATTATTATAGAGACAGATGTAAACTCTATAATCACTATTCATTACATAAAAATTAGAATCATAGATGTCAAATGATGATGATGGTAGAGATGGATTATCTCTTGTTATATCATTTCTCCACATATCATAAGTGGTTCCAGATTGCCAGGTGATTTTTCTGACAACCTGACTAATGTCACTAGAGTTGACCTTTTTTAAGGCCAACATTGTGTCCCAATAATCATTAGATTGATCTAAACTATCTTTTGGAGATGGAGGATTTTCATCCCAATCTGATTGATAGTCAGATGCGTTTGGCAATCCAATAAAAGTATAATAAGAATTGGAAGTAGATTGAACCCCACTAACAAAGTTTTTCGCATTTAATATACGAAGTTGATCAGTGATTATAGCTGCCATTTTTACAAATGTTTTTTCTATTTATTAGACTCAAATATAGTTTTCATATTTTAATGAATTTGATCTCGAAATAATAGATGATGTTGAAATTCCAGAATAACCATCATTACCATGGAAATTGAAAGATCCACTTGTCAATTCTGAGTTAAACTCAATTTTACCCCAACTAAATTGTCCAAAATTTCTGGAAGAACTAATACCACCTTCATATACATTGAAAGTATTGGAATTTCTGGTATATGAGGGAGAATCAAACGATGATAAGACAGAACTGAACTGACTTTCATCTATCGAATTTACATTTGTAAACACCCTCACTACTGATGTAGTTCCAATGCCAATTACATCAACTTCAAGTTGATAACTATCAGAAACCTGATAAACACAATCGAGGAAAGATGTGGTCATTCCAATATTTGATCCATCGGTTCTTTGTGAAGTAAAATCACCAATAGAAATATTAGTTCCAAATAATGTAAAGTAATCTCCAGTAGAAATACCACTCACTGTAATACCAGTTCCAACATAATCATTATCTCTCATGAAGGAATCGGTTGGAATATAAAAATCAACTATAATTTTATTTTGAGAACTAATCGTAGTAGTTCCAAAGCCAACTAAGACACCATAGTCACCTTGATAAGAAGAAACACCAATTTCTCTTACTCTAACTGTATTTTCTTCTGAAATTAGTACTGGTGGTAAATTGGTGGAAGTATATCCAGTACCTGGACTTGTAATAGTGAATCCAGTAACAGTTCCTCCAACAGAAATTATAGAAGTTGCCGTGGCTCTAGATTCGGTTCCAAGTCCAATTGGATTACCAATAGTAACTGATGGTGCAGATGTGTATCCAGAACCAGCATTTACAATATTTATTGAAGTGATTGTTCCAGCTGAAGAGACAGTAACAGTGGCCGAAGCTCCAACAGTGATATCTTGTGAAGTGATATCTATCTTATCCTGAAAAGTCTTTATTAAGGCTTCATTTTGTGAATTGAATAATGGCCTAACACTATCCACATAAGCTAATGTAGATCCGATACCAACAGATTGAATGATGAAAGAAGATGGATATATTAGAGGTTCATAATGTTCCCTATCTTTTCCGATTTTTATACCATCAATTACTTTATCTACAGTTTGTCTACACCAAGTAACTGGTCTTGATAAAGTTGCATCTGTAGTTATTCCTGGGCCAAAATAAGGATTTGTCTTAACTGTATCTACAGTTTGTATATCAGTTACAATCCTATCGTCTTGGTCTAAACCAGGACTTTGACCTTTGTTTGGATCATTATCAATATTTAAAGAATCACCAACTTTTACAGTATCTAAAACTTCTCTAAAAATAACATCAACATCATCACCACTTCCTTTATAGAATAAAATCTTAGAAGTATCACCTTGAGTTGGTGGTTCATCAAATTCTATAATACTACTTCCCTTCATATTGTAAGAAAGTGATGGTTTTTGAAGAATGTCATTTATAAAAATCAATAAATTTTGTTCAATATCAATCTTCGAACCTTTGGATGATGCAATTGAAAATAGTTCACCATCTTTTCTTAGTTTGAATGATTTTCTTGTCCCATCAAAAAGTTCATCGATGTTATCTAGAACATCAAGAACACCAATACTCCAACCATTGAAACTATCATTATATATTCTATCGATTGTTAATTGAAACTCACTAAATGTTTTACTAGTATCTGTAGGAATTCCTGTTGTCCCACCAATAGGAACAGTTAATATTTCACCATTTCCAAATCCATATCCAGGATCTTGAAGAGTAAAACTAATTACACTAGAACCCTGACCAACTGTTATATTGACAGTTGCACTTAACCCTGATCCAACTGCAGAAACAGAACTATACTGAAGTGGAATATCATCATATCTTAGTGGTTCATCAAAAACAACCAATGGTGGATTAGTTGATGTATAACCACTTCCAGGATTAGTAATCGCAACACTAACAATGTTTCCCCCACTAATTGAAGCAGTTCCAATAAATTCTATGTTAGGAATTCCTGAACTGTATGTTTGAACTCCAACATTGACTATTGTTTGAATTCCTACTCTGTAACCAGATCCACTATTTCCAATACTAATTGAAGAAATAGTTCCGGAAGTTGAAACAACAGCTGTTCCTCCAGCTGCGACTAAAGGTTGATAACCAAATCCTTCAGTAGAAGCGAGAGAGATAATTGAACCACCCAATGGAAGACTAGTTCTATTTGGATCATATCCTTCTGGGACACTATTAGATCCAGTAAATGTTATAGTTGTGATTCCACTTCCCTCCTGAAGATCATAATCACCATCTTGTGGAAGATTAGAAATTCTTTTAGGTTGTTGGAATATACCATTAACTAGTATAATTGAATTCCAAGTAGATATTCCTGATACATTAGATTCATCAGATTTTAATGTAAAAGAACTCTGAACACCAGTAAATTCTTCAGATATATCATCAAAAACATAATTATCAGAATAAGTGTGTTCCGAACTATTTTCAATGCCAGATCTTAAGAAAGTTCTTCCTTGGAAAGTTGAATTAGTAGTTATACCTGTCCAATCAACTTCGTCAGGTCCAAGAAATGAAGTACTTAATGGAACCTGACCATATGGAGCTTGTGAAAAATTCAGTGTGTTTCTAGTAATATTATAATTTCCAATAATTTTGGTAACTAGTGAATTTGTATTATGGCTTGCAATAACCGTACCCATCCATGCCCTTCTTACGTCAATATTATTTTCACCACCAATACCAACATCAGTAACATAAACAATTTCATCATCAATTTGAAGAAGATCACTAGAACTAATCGAAGTAACACCAGATATTTCAAATCTAGTATCAAAAACAATATTTTCATTTAGGAGTGCTGTTACTCCAGAAGAAACAATAGGTGATTGAATCATATTATCAATCGCAATCAAAGCTTTAGAATTTTGATTGGTGGAAGTAAATCTGTGAACAGTACCAACTCCAACTGAAGTAAAATCAAATGTTACTGGGACAGATGCCAGTGCATCTTCAGCCGAACCTGCAAGTCTTATTCTCACATCAGAATCTTTCACAACATAAACTGTTGATGGGAGTTTATCTGTAACTCCAACACCTGGCACATTTGTAGAAGCTATTGAAATTGGGCTAGCGTTAGGGTTTAATCCATTAACGACAGCTTGATAATCAATTTTTTCTCCAGTAACAAAGAAGTGTTCAGTGATGATTATTTGATTGTCAACTAAATCAACAAATTCTGTACTTGACCCGTCAATTTCTCTTTCAAAAATATTAATACCTTCATGTGTAATATCGAATGATGTTTTTAGATCAAGAAGAGAACCTGTATAAGTCCCGTCATTACAAATAATTGACTCATTGTTCAAATCAATTTCATCAGGTCTAGCATTATCGTCAAAAATTTGTATAGGAATTTCAAATGTCCTGACTTGAACTGCCGTACTTGGATTGGGGGTAAAATCAATACTAACATAATTGCCAGTAGAACTTATACCTATAGTTCCAATTGATCCACCAGATTGAACATTTCCATATTCAACAAAAGTTTGAATATTGGATGAATTTAAAACAAGAACCTCAAATGTTTCATACTGACTATTAGTAGTGTCTTCGACGGTTATAATATTATATGATGTATTGTAGAATCTTTGATCATAAGAAGCTATGCCTACAGCTGATGGTGAACCAGAAGAAGGAATAGATTTATAATTTGTTATTAAATCAGCAACACTTAAACGAATACTTCCAATACCAGTAGAGTTGTCGGATATTGAAACAATTGATGCATTTGCTGTCAATGCGACACCAACACTTGGTGTAAAGTCTATCTTAATATTTCCACCATCAATATAAGAATAGAAAGTTCCAAATCCAGAAGTTCCATTTGTAACAATAGATCCATACTCTAGTTCATAGACATTAGTTCCATCATGAATAATACTCAGTTCTGTTCCATAATGTTCTTGAGAAGTATCTTCCAGATCTACAAGTATTTTTGCAGATCTATAAGTTGAAGAAATTGATACGATTGTAGTAGTTGTAGCTGCCGCAACATTAGTTTGAGAAGAACTTATATGAACAATATCTCCAATGTCCGTACTTCCAACACCAACAACACCATTTACACTACTAAATGAAACTGTAGATAATTCATAATTATTGTATTCTGATTTAATTGGATAGAAAGTTAAATTCCATTCCCCATCCGGATTATCAGTTGGAACAAGATATTCAAAAGATCCTAATTCTGTTATTGTATCAAGATTTGCATATTCTTGCAGATAAGCGGTATTGTCTTTTTGTATCAAAGAAACAATCGAGGCTTGTCTTTCATCGATATAAACCGAATCTTTTGCAAAAGTAATTATTTTATTATATGTATATGATAGTGGGAATTTTGAAACAGAAGTAAATTGTGTTGGCCTGATGTTACTATTGAACAGATAACTAATGTCATCAATATAAAGAACTCTGTTCCCTATAGACTCATAAAAATCTACTAAGAATTTATTATTGAAATTTATTTCTTTGGATATCAAAATGCCATCATTGTCTATAACTGTCTCAGTAACTTCGTCAAAATCATAAACACAATTGAGATTAGCTTCTCCAACAATATCAACAGTTAGTTCTAAATTACTATCTTCTGGTAAGACGACTGATGGACGACTATCATCTTCAATACTTATTACTTGAAGATCGGAGAACTTCTCAAATCCAGCTGTATGATCAAGTGAACTTACTGGATCATTCCAAGTATCGTAAGGTATTTTTGATTTAAGGGAGTATGAGAATTTTTGATAGTATTCATTATTTGGTATTCTTTGTAAGTTATTATTTAAGAATCCATAAATTTGTTCCCAACCATTGATAAATGTAGCACCAGCACCAACAATAATTTCCGAGTCAAATTCAATTTGTTTTTTAATTGAAGCTTTTGATTTGGATGTTAATCCTTGAATTATTTCACCATCTAAAAATTCATCGGAGGAAGAAACAAATAAGTATTCAGATGTAGAATTCCATCTTTGTACAATCCCAACTTTTGACCCGGATACTACTGTCTCACCGACTAACAATTCACTTGTCTTAAGGATAGGATTGAATATAGGGAATTGATTTTCTGGAATTATTTTACCGTAAGAATTTATCAAATCCATAGATCCTGGAGTTTCACTACTGGTGATTAATCCTTCAAGACTGTAATCCACATACGCACCAGATCCACCAAGAGCTGTATTGACTCCAGTAAGACTAAAGAGTTTATAATTATATTTTTGAGAATCATAACCCCTTCCAGTAGAACCAAGACCGACATTTACTCCTTCAATTAAAACCTTTGACCCAATTGCAAATGGGAAAGTGTCAGAAGCTCCAAAAACTTCATCCAAATAAACACGAACATTTTTAGTTGAAGATGTATATGATATTGAGGAAATTCCCACACCATTACTATTATTTGTTGGAATGATCCTTGGAGTTGTGTTATAAATTCCAAAAGTATTCTGTAAAATTGTTACCTGAGTATCTCCTAAGTTATAAATTAAGTCAATATCCTTAACAACCTCGTTTGTAAATCCATCAAGAACTACCAATTTTGGAGCAACTAGATAGTTTTGACCACCAGAAGTAATACCAATACTTTCAAAGGAAGAGAAAGGATCTATATTTAAAATTTCTGGTAAATTGGCAGTTAGTCTTATCGTATTATCTGTCGGATAACTAAATCCAATTTCATTGAACTTGTATCCAGTAATTTTTCCAATGTTTTCACTGAAAGCTTCTAAAATTACACCAGTTCCACTATCACTTGATACTGTTGATATTCCTGGCAAAATTTCATAAGAACTTCCACCATTTAAAACATCTACCCTCTCTACAGAACCTAGAGCTGATGAGGAATTTGTGTTATAAGATGATGAAGAATTTGAAGAATCATATGTAGTAACTTTGGGTGATGAAGTTATATTATAAGTAAATGTTGTTGATCCAACACTGGTAATTGAATATGATCCACTATATGGTGATTCGATAAGATTAATTTGATTAAATCCATTAACAGTATTATCAACGACAGATTTTTTAGAATTTGGTAAAAATTCCAGATTTAATTGACCGAATTTATAGTATAAAATAGATGGAACAACATCACTTACAAATAAAGTTAAGTTTGCGTCAGAATCTATACCTGGTCTACCATTTCTCTTTACCTCAAATGTAGATGTTTCTGGTAAAGAAAGAAATTCGTTTAGGAAATTTTTATCACTATACAAATTCAGATTAAATGCTGAATATAAATTAGAATTATTGGTAAATGCTAAAGAAGAGTCCGATAAATCAAACTTTAAAGTGTTGTTTTTACTTACATTTATACTTGGATTTACTTTTGAAAGTGTTCCACTTCCAGCACTAGTGATATTGACAAACTCTGGTGATTGAGATGTCAAATCACTGTGATTTCTAACCAATCTAACTTCCGTTTCATCGTAAGTAATTACATAATACATTTCCTCATTAATCAAACCTCCAGATGGTGATGAGGAAGTATGTATTACTCTATCTCCAGTCTTGAAGTCACCAGAAGAAAATTGAATAGTATTTTTTGTAATGTCAACATCACTAGAGGTGAATGATTTTGGATCAAATACTATTCTTCTATTATAATCATCATACTTCACTTGAATAGTAACAACATCTTTTGGTTTCACATTGATATTAATTTTATCCCTTACAGTCAAAGAATGTGATGATGCTGTAGATACAGTAACAACATTTTTATCAACTTTACCACTCAAAACGTTGTTGAGATTTGTTTTAAAACTATGAGTACTTCCAGTTCCAACACTTGTGAAATAGAGAAGTGCACTGTCTGTTCCTAAACCAACATAAGATCCTGTAGTACCTATTCCAATTTTATTAGAACTTATACCAATATGATTATCAGTAATGTTAGCAACAAATAAATTTGGATAATATGTGAGATCTCTATATGAATCAGTACCATTCCAAACTTGAATAGAAGTTCCACCGTTTGAAGAATAAGTAATAGGATCATTTAATTTTAATCCATGGTTTGGATAATAAATTCTTTGTGGAGATACAAAAACTTGTGTAATTCCAGCACCTGGATTAGAAAATGTAATCGTATTGCCAACACCTGTTCCAAGTGTTGTTCCAATTCCAACAGATTCTGAAGGATCAAAATAAAGTTCTCTATTAACCTTAAAGATTCTAGTAGTTTTTATTGAACCTACATTTACAGTAAATTTTGAACTATCTTCGTAAATTTTTGTAGATCTAGTGTGTGCAGATCCAACTGTAGATTCCTGCTCTCTCAATACACGGAATCTTGAATTTAACTTATCAATATTCAATACTTTTACTTTTTCTGTACCAATTCCAAGAATATCATTTTCTCTCACAATTGGATAATCAAAAGACCCAGATACATTGATATAAGTAACTATTCCAGTAGATGTTGCTGATTGAATTCCTGATGTTAAAGTCCAAGTAGACGTATTGATACCTATAACATAAGAACCATCAAATCCTTTATAATAACTAGAAAGACCAACAATTTGAACTACATCATTACTTGATAAGTTATGGGGAGTTGTAGTAAAACCTGTGAATAAATTTGATATTGGTAAAAATTCAACATCACTATTAGTCTCTGTATTGAGACTTATCGTATCAATTACCTTACCACCAATCCTAGAAACTTTAGCTGTTGCATCAAATCCACCAGTGTTTTCATTATTAAAAACAACTTCATCTCCAGTTTTGTAGTTATCTCCACCAGTAACTATTCCTACACTTTGAACTTCACCTCTAAGTGATGAAGTTACTTCAATTGTTTGCTTTTTGATTGAATCTGAATCAAAAATGTAATCATATCTGCTATTATTTCTCCTTATATGGTACGGTAAAATATATCTTAACCAAGTATTAGTTTGTAGACTGTAATCAGTTTGATTGGATGCACTTCTGAAATTGAAATTATTTGGAATCGATTTGTACGTATTACCAATTAAATATGGAAAAACTGGTCTTCTATGATCAATGAATGGCCCATCACTGTCTATATTTTCATTTATAGTTGTGAAATAAGCATAAACTCCATTTGGATAATCTGGTGTTACACAATATCTTCCATTATTTTCATCTAAATCACCATTTCCAACATATTTGAAATCTTCAACAAAGAATCCTGAATTGAAATTAGGTCTATCTAATTTCATTGATTGATTTACATATCCAGATTTCATTCTACGAATTGATCCAGTACCATCCTTATTCGAGAAACCATATGGGCCATAAATTGGATTTCCATCATATGCCCAACCTATAATTGGGGAATGGTATCTACTATCAACTTCAGTCCCATCAAAAATCAAATCAGGAGTACCATAAACGGTATTATCCTCATCATTTCCAGATATCGAATAAGTACTTTTCCTTAAAGGTCTTGGAGCATATAAATGTGAATATTGAAGACTCTCATCACTTATATTTTCAGAAATAAATCCATCATCAGTTCCAATGTTATCAAAATTTCTTTCAAATAAATTAACCGTCCAAATTTTGATATCAACATCAGTTTTTGCACCTGATCCTGCAGGAGTTATGATGATAGAAGTTTTATCTCTCACATATCCAGCACCACCTTTGATAACTTTTACTTCGGTTATTTCCCCATTCGAAATGATTGGGGTTAATACTGCATTCTTACCAGTTCCACTTACTATAGTAAGATTTGGTGATGAATTATATCCTCTTCCAGAGTTAGTAACTTCAACTTTTGTTATCTGTCCATTCTTTATGATTGGAACTAGTTGTGCATTCTCTCCACTAAAAAATGTAATATCTGGTTGTCTATTGAAATTGATAATCTCGGAAGAACCATACTTACTTCCACCACTTTCTAAACTTATTGAATCTAAAGAACCTCTGAAAATTGGTTGAACCTTACAAGAAAAATCTTGGCCTGAAGAAGTCGATACACCAATTATACCATCAATAGTTACCGTTATTGGTTCGTAATTGAATGAACCATTACCATCAGAAGTTAAATTTTTGAAGATATTATTGTTATAATAATAATCAGCAATAGTTGATCCTGACCCAATTTCTGTCAATGAGAACTTATCATTGTCAACCTTCACAACATAATAATTTTTATTTTCAGATATTCCTGAAATAGGTGATGATCCAGCAGTATATCTAACAATATCTTTAGACGAATAACCATGATTAGGTATTAAAATCTGATTCAATGATGTACTAATACCAGATGTTGGTATAATTCTTTCTTTATTTTCATAACCATATCCAGAATTTGTAACTACAATATCAGATACTACTTGTTTCTTTTCGGATGATTTGAATATCTGTGTGCCAGTTCCATAAGATGTTAAAGATATTGTATTAATTCCAGAAATTGAATCACTTTGATTTTTGTAGAGTTTTATAGTTTTGTCATCGACAATACCAACATGATAAAAAGATCCTGTTGAAATACCACCAACAGATGTTTGTGAATTTGTCAGATAAACAATTTTTTCATAATCTCTGAATTTATGGAATGTTGAAAATCCAATTGTATTATTTGTCAGATTTACATCTGAAGAAGTAGATTGTGAATTGAAGAAAACTTCATTATCTACAGAAATTAAATTAACTTCTGCAGAAGCATCTCTTCCATTACCCCCATTTATCTTTACAATAGGAGTATTGACATAATCAAATCCAGGATCAATTATTTCAATTCTTTCTAATTGTCCAGATACTGAACACTTACCAGTAGCTCCAGTTCCAACCTCATCATTAATAATCAAACTGGGTGGATTAATTACATCATATCCACTTCCAGGTGAAGAAATCGTAATTTCTTCAACTTCACCATAGTATACTACATCGGAAGATTTGTAGTTTAAAATTTCAACACCGTTGATTAAAATTCCGGTATATCCTGGTTTAGTTTTATAAGTAGTTTCAATATTTGAAGGATTAGTTATTTCTCTATAAATTGGTTGTGACAGAACATTTTTATTATAGAATTCATAATATATAATTTGATTGTCCTTGACAGTACCATTTAAAGTTATAAATTTGTCTGCAAACAAATTTCCTCTACTTCTAGCAAGTTTGAAATTATCACCATCGACTCTACTAACATAATATACACCTTCATCAATATCTTCAAATCCACTTACAGATTCGGTTATAGTCTGTACACCATCAACATCAGTCGATATGGTTTCAATAATAGTTGGTTGATAGTAAATAACATCACCGGTATAAAAACCATGATTTAGTAAATTTAAAGTTTGTGTGGAAGTATAAGTTCCACTAAATTTAATTTTTTTATCATATGGATTAGTAATTATATTGTCATAATTGGGAATGGAATTACTAGATACTAAAATGTCACCAGAAGAATTCACATATGTATTTTGAACATTGGCAAAATATTGTTTCAGTATAGGATATTTGGTTGAATTACCCTTTAATATTTGATTTTCTATTGTATAAGTATCATTCAAATTTAAATTTGCAGAGATTTTAGCAACAAAAGAATTTGAAGAATTGATACGCAGTACATATCCAATAGTTGATACAGTTTTAGTGGAATTTTGAATTAAAAAATTATATCCCGGTTTTAATTCAATATCATCATATGTTTTTATTACATATTTTTCTTCACTCAAATCAATTTGATCAACATTCTTAACATCAAATTTTGATTTGACATTATAACTCCAATTTTTTAACTTTTCATTAGTTTTAGTATATCCAAAATTCTTTACACTAATAAGATCACCTTTTTTATAAGAGTGAGATTTTGATAATTGCAAATCCTTTAGAGTCGATGTAATTCTCACCCTAATTTCTCTACTTCTATCAAATCCAACAAAAGCGTAAGAATAATCATTCAATTCGATATCACTTTTCGAACTGATTCTATTTCTTACACCAGTAACATTTAAAAATTGAGTAATATTTTTTCCACTATATGATAGGAGTAGATCATTATTATCAATGTCCTTAACTGTAAGAGAACCGGACTCTGGAAATGATGAGGTTGAATCTACGTCAATAGTAGTAGAATTTATACTTACATCATTCAGTATTTTTGTAATTGGATTTGGAGAAAATTCACTATAAATTGTTCCATCAACATCGATATCTCTTTGATATCCATAGTCAATACTTATCTTATAATAATCTCCTTCACTATAATTAATTTTTTCTACATCGGATACAGATCCTCTAGCTCCTGTAGTATTTTGATATAGAGTTAAGTTCTTAAGTTCGAGTGGATTTCCTCGAACTGCCTTCACAACAAAATCTTGAGTGACTCGATAGTCTGCATCTGATGGTCTAAAAAGATATTCACTTGGGTGTATGACTTCTACATCCTCTCCATACAAAGCACCAAAAAGAATTTTAAAGGATCTATCAGTTCCCTTAGTTTTGTAAAAACTGTCAACATTATAGATAAAATTCTTCTGATTTAAATTAGAGGCTAAAGATCTATCCTGAAATCCTGGTGTGATCTGATTTTTCAGTTTTTTAAGAAATTCCTGTAGAAAAATAACGTTCAAATTATAAATTATAGCACCCGATTTATGAGATGTAATTGAAGAATTACTAAAAACTAACTCATCTGGTGTATTCGATTTTTGATAAGAGGTTACTCCACTAAAACCTCTTACACAACCTTCAAATGTAGTATCAGTTTTAGTTTCATAAAAAATTATTTCATCATCAATTTTAATCAATCCATTAGTGTCTACAAATCCTTCAGTAAAGTTACTATCCAAAGAACATGTAATAGTTGTTCCTATGATAGAAAGATCGGCACCAAGAACTGTAGAGTTCTTAAGATTTGTGAGTTCTTCAACTTTTACATATTGATCAATATTTTGAATTAAATCAAGAGTTCCACTTTGAACTTCTTGGGAAAGATAATACTGCTCAAGAAAATCTACAAGAAGAGGAAAATCTTCTCGTACATATCTTGGAAGTTGACTAGCGACAATATTTTGGAACTTTACTCTATCTACTGCCATTTCTAATATATCTTAATAAGTGGAGGTTGTTGAACCATTATTACTACTATTTACCATACTTGTAGAAGAGGAAGTTGAAGTACTGGTAGTGGTAGATACTGAAGAGGTGGACGTTGAAGTGGTAGATGTCGAAGTGAATACTGGTGTTCCACGAACTAAACTTCCATTAGAATAACTAGAACTCACTTTGTAATTTGTACCCGAAATATCATCTCCAGATGCAATTTGATCTGGAATCATAGTAACCGAAACAGAACTTAAATCGAGTTGTAGATATAAATCTTGTAGACCAATAACATCATTTGAATATGGAGTTGCAGATATCTCAACTAGTGGAATATCTTTGTTAACTTTTGTTGATAATATTTTTATAGGGTTAAGTTTAATCTCTCCCTTTATGTAATCGATTATACCAATATTCCTTTTCACAATTACTGGTTCTGTTGGTGAATTCAATTTAAATAAGAAAATAGTTCCAGTTTCCAAGTCACTGTTTGGAACATCACCAAGATAAACTGTTCCAGAAATTCCACTCACGGTAAATCCAGATGATTTGATATTATATCCAATAACATTACCATCGTAAGTAGAGGAATGTCCATGATTTTTGATATGAAATCTATTACCAAAACAAATCTCATATTCAGCAAACTGATTTAAAAAAGCTGTCATATCTCTTCTCATATTGATAGTTGTAATATTTGATGTAATTGATTCATTACTATTATCAATAATATTGAGATATTTACTGTACTTGAATCTAGCTCCAAACTTATTAAGATCTGATGAGTTGGAATAATTTGTAATGTTTTGGACAATAGTATCTTTTACATATGATGAAGATGGTGCAAGATTCGTATTATAATAAACGTTGGAATTTGATTCTATGTAAAGGTATTTCAGATCAATAATTTCTGGGACAATTCCAGCTACGGTATATTTTCTGAGTTCTGAGAGTATATTACTTTTTATAGTTGAGGATAGATATACACCATTATATGGTTTAATACTAATAAAAACTTTCCCGTATAAAGGTGGTGTAAGTTCTTCTCCACCAAAGGCAGACACAGATTCAGATTCTGGATAAATTTTAGGAATCAATGCTTCATAATCGGAAGAAGTAACTGCTCTATTTTGAGATGCGTAAATTCTAGGAGCGTATTTTTTAATTGATTCGACACTTTCAATAGACTTGCCACCAAATGATTGATGATTTGTAGCAATTAATGAAACTCCCGATGTAATGGAGTTTCCACTATTATCTCTAAGTGTTCCTGAAAATGTGAAATTGGTTATATTGTTTGCATTTTCACCACTAGAAACGATATAACTGACTTCAACAAAATTTGGTTCCTGTAGTTTCTTTCCAAATATACCGTCACCAAATAACAACTCATACCTTTCACTATCAATTTCTTCTAAAAAGTAAATCGGTGAATTGGGCCCAATTTCATAAAGATTATCATACTGTAAAAACTTCTCTGAAGTTCCAACATCTATAGCACTTTGAGAAGTTTTTACAATAACTCTAATCAGAGAAGTGTCACATCCACTATTTGGTATAATAAATTTTTGATTTGGAGTTCTTGAATTTACGGTGTAAGTATTTTTAATGTATGTTCCTTCGTAGATATCAATATTGGTGAAGTTAGCAGTTCCAGTGGAGTCTACAGGAACTGTAATATCATCAGGAATTGAGAATATATAACTTTCATTACCAAAAGCACGACTTGAAATAAATGCCGTTCCAGCTTTTAATGTAACTGTGACAGCTGTTGTATTTGATGCATCAACACTAAAAGATATATTTGCTACAGCTGATTTTCTTGATCTTGGAAGATATCCTATATTACGAGCTAGTGAAACTACATTTTCTCTTAAAGTTGCACTATCAATAAACACCTCATTTGTCACCATGTTGGCGTTGTATGAGGTTATGTAAGTATTATATGCAAGAGTATCGATAATCGTTGAAAGATTAGATCCCTCAAAGTCATAATCTGTAAAATTGGAATTTGATCGAAGATAACTCTTGATAGAGTCTCTAATCTGATCAAAGTCTAGATTGCTAAAATTAACTAAAGGCATTTACCTAGTGGGTTCCAAGATGAATGTGAGTTGTTGAACTGGTATATCAATACCTACAATGAAGTATTTTATAGTCACATTAAACTCATAGCTATCAAAGTCTGGTTCTACTATGACTTCATTCAATTTAACCCGAGGTTCATATTGATTGATTGTATTTTCAATTTCACTTCGAATTGAAGTGGCAGTTAATTTATCAAAATTCTCAAATAATAATTCAGATACTCTTGAACCAACTGTGGGTTGGAAAGGTTTATCACCGGGTTGTGTAAATACAAGATTACGAACTGATCTTGCAATGGCGTTAGCGTTTTTCAGTGAAATCAGATCAGAGTTGATTGGGCTGATCTGAAAAGTAGCACTGATGTCTTTAAAACCTTTACTGACACGTTCAAGAGGCACTGACTAGTTGCAACAAACCTGATTTATTTATTACACTAAAATTCAGTTATGACTATTTGTTCAGAATTACAAGTACACTTATGATCAGGACTAGAACAATCGTCTGACAAAAAAAGCCCATCTTCATTAAGTTGAGATTTTTTTCTTTTTGGTGTTCGATCATCATTACTAATCTCCCTAAGAAATTCTTTTTCCATAAGTCTCCTAATGATAATCACTATGCTTTATGTATAAGGTCTAGCAATAAAAAACCAGGTTAAAAACCTGGTTGAAATATAACTTATCGTCCTTGACCCCTATAACGCTTTGGTTTTCCATTTCGACTAGATGCTGCATACTTTGTATGTTTGCCAGATCCTTGACGAGTTTTCTTTGGTTGAGGCTCAATAAATGCCGAACCCATCAGAGATTTTTTGAATTTTGCCATAATTAATTTTACTTTCGACGTTTTCTAGAAGTTGATTTTTGAGAAGAGGTTCGAGATCCTCCTTTTCTTTTTCTTTTGTCTCCCGAACCCCAACTCACTTTTGATTTTTTTCTTTTACCGAACATTAGATAACTCTCGTCTTTTCATGTCCCACACGAATACGTGGGTCACACCAGATTTCATAACCAGCCTCAATTGCATCGAGACAGAATGAAACATCTTCACCACACATATCCTGAACAGCTCCAGATTCAAAGACTTGCATCTTGGGAGCAAACCAAGGATACTTCATCTTCTCATTCTCAAAGACACCTTTACGAATCATAACCCAACCAAAACCAGTATAGTCTACCATAAAGGGTTTCTTACGTTTGGTAATACCATCAACCATTTCATGATTCATGACTCCACCATTGTTACGGAAGTCATCTTCATCCAACCAATGTGCAACGGATGTAGTACGTCCATCTTCTGTACTATACCATCCAGCACTAATTGGATTATCAGCTCCTTCAATTTCATTACCATCTTCATCAATTGCTTCAGCTGGAAGTGAAAGATCACACAATTGCCAAAACTTATTACTGTCAAAGATGATATCACTATCAATCCAAAGTTGGTAATCATAATGAAGCTTACCATCCCAAGGAATTTGATCAGGCCCTCGAAGAACATTTGCTCCAAGAACTTTACAACGAGCAAAATTAACCATAGAAGAATAATCTTGGCTAATTTGAATACTCATTCCATTTTGTACAAGATCAAAACAAAGTTGTACAAAATTTTTCAAAAACATATATGATACACCACGTCCAGGAAGACAGAATACAATTGCCTTTCCTTTCATTCGTTGTTTGATTGCATCATAATCCCAAAGTTCAGTTTTTTCTTGTTTCTTTGGTGCTGATGCTTTTACGGTAAATCCTTTAGCCATGAATTAGAGTCACTCCATTTCAGATTTCATTATACTTGGATATTTAGTCTTTGTCTAGTAACTTGCCTCTTGATATTGTGGAATCTCCACAACTTCATACGTTACATGATTTGATACATGATTGTAATATTCAAAAAGACCTATGAAACTCTCTTCATTGAGATTATGTGATACACATTCATTATTTACATAGATGTGATATCTTAATTCTTTCATATAATTTTCTTAAGACTCTTGATTATATAGTTTACATTAACGGATCATATCAATTGATTTTTGAGATGTCCATGTCTCAATTTCAGTTCTCAATCGACCTTCTTTTTTCAATTTCTCATATCGTTTTGTGGCCTTTTTACGCCAATACTCAATGAGATTATTTAATTCAAACTTATGATAGTTTTCAGGATTTGGAATCAATTTATCTTCTTTACCTGTAATAACTTCTTTTGAATTCATAAATCCATAATTACAACTAAAAGTTCTTTTTCGTTCTGTCAGATTTTTTGCATAATCAATTGTTTTCATAAAGTCTTCCTTTTCATCAGGAAACTCCTTGAGACTCTTTTTCACTTCAGATACCCATTTAGTTTGCATCTTTCTCTTACGAGATGATGCAGTCAATGGGACAAGATGTTTGTTGTGATTTCGAACCTTGAAATAATCACATAACTCATCATAGAGTTCGCCCTGAATTAGAGGTACTAAATCACTTACACTGAGACCAATGTATTTGATATAAGGTTTTAACCCATCATACTGTGATGATGATTTACTACTTCCATAGAGAGATGTGGTCTCAAAAAAGGCTAGATCAGTATCATACTTTTCATCAAACTGTCTCTTCATCTCATGTGAGCAACAGAGTAACGAGAGCAACTTGCCACCGAGATAATTGTACCCAAATGGTTGTGTCGGAACAATATTAAATCCCATCACCATTCTATGATTTAAGTTCTTTAGATCTACAACTTCACCTAATAGATCATTACGTGGTTTTGAATAAGTGGTCGGTGAACCCATTCGGATCATTCCGACATACTTTCCTGTATTCGTCTCTTCAATTAACCACCTTAACTTTCTTCCTGGAATACTTCTCTCAATCTGATTACTTCCAGTGAGCTCAAGAAGATTACTAAAAAGTAAATGATATTTTTCTTTTCCCTGTTCCATTGTATCAATACTATGAATCTTGAAGTTCATATCTTCAGGGCTCATGTCAAAATTATCAAAGACATAATCATTATCACTAAACAATGAATTCTCAAAGTTTCGATACTTCAGACATTCTAATTGATAATCAGAAATACTTTCAAATTTGAGATAATATTCTTTAAACTTCTTTGCAACATATCTTGCATCATCTGGTGATAAAATCATCCTCTGATAAACACTCCAATCATCACTTCATTCTACTTAGATTTATCTCTCCTGTCAAGAACCATTTTTCTGCGGGGGGTCTTGAGACGAAAAAATTTCTGGGAGAATTTTTTTATTGGGCGGAAAATAACACGCGGTTTTTGTCACCTCTGTAGGTTAGGGAAGTTAGCGATTTTTATTCGGGGGGGTCATATATTATAACCCTTTCAGACCCCACTCAGAACCCCTACAGGCCATTATACCTTATACCCTTATACCATTATACCATTATACCATTATACCATTATACCATTATACTTATATCACGTTACACGATCCACGGGGTTACACACAAACCCCCATAAGCCTGTCGATTTGATTATACTGTCATTCTACTATAAGGGGAGGAAAGTGTCAAGAACCCTCCCCCCTTATGTGTATATCAGAACTCCAATTCCTCCAGAGTAGGCTCATTCACCTGACTCATATCTTCAGAGACAATAGCTTCAAGAATGTCAAGGATTTCGTTGCCAGTGTTACCCTTACGAAGCAGAGAGATCATGATAGACTTGGACATAATAAAAAGAGAAAAGTGTTAGGAACTGTTGATGAGTTTAATGACATCATCAGGTCAAGATGTAAGTGTGATCAGATCATCGATTTACGTTTCCGACGTGTAGCTGAAGGAAGAACCTTAACTGTTACTTTCTTGCCACTTGCCTGAATCTCATCAATGGACTGTAAGAGTTGTTGATAGGAAGTCATGAAATAAGGAGAAAAAGTGTGATTAACTGTTCTGAGAGTAAGTGTCAATCAAAGGTCTTCCATCATTTCATTCAGTTCACAGATGTTCAGATTCTCATCATTCCACTTCACACCATCACGAGTTGTAGGACTAAATTCCATTAACATATGAGAGAGTGACTTATATCCATGTTCTGCCCATTCTTGAGCCAAGTGATACAAACCCTCGTCATTTTGAATCCACAAAGCTACATTCCAAGTCTCAAAATTACTGAATCCATTGTAGCTGGTGTCGGTGAGATTGGTTTGGAAAGTGGTTGTCATTTGAGTGTTGTTCATACTATAGGGGAACTTTAGAGGTTACTAACTTTAATTAAAGAGGAATCAATCCTCTTCAGGATAAGCATCTCCCACAATATCCATCAGTTCATGAACACCTTTATAGGAAGTGTAGAAGAACTGTTGACGATCATTGCACCACAGTTGATAAGCATCACATCCCATTTTATAGTCTGAGATGTTATAAGTGTGAGTGCCATCACTTACAACCTTTCCGAACATTTTGCGGACTTGGTTGTAATCAATTTCAGGGGTTTTCATGGTCGATTGGTAACTCTTACACTATAAGGGAACTTTGGAGGTTACTAACTTTAATTCAAAATGAGTTTGTTATAAATAGTTGAGTTATTTGTTCCACCGTCAGAAACAAACTCCATCGGGCAACAACAGAACTCTAGCAGTGTGAGTGTAAGACCTATTCAGGATAAGGTTTCATTATTGACACTTAGGATCGACAAATAGCAGACAACTGAATACAAAAGGGTGGCCAAGGAGTTATAAAAAACTCACCCTTAATTGGTTTTTTTAGTGCTTAGAATCATAAGAAATCTGTGTGTCTTTATGATACTTTGAGAGGGAGGATTGTGAGGATTTCGGGATACTGGGGGTTGACAAATCGTTCTCCTTATGGTAGAACATCTTAGATAACAAGACCTGGAAGATTAACAAGGCCTCGAAGGTTTATAAGATCACAAGGCCTCGAAGGTTTATAAGATCACAAGGCCTCGAAGGTTTATAAGATAACAAGACCTGGAAGATTAACAAGATATTAAGTGTTATTTAGTACACTTCTTTATATTTAATTTCATATTCTTCTTTTTAAGTGTCAGGAACTGTAAAACATATCTCTAAGTATGAAATAACATAAGTAATAGAAGTGTATAACATAAATGTATGAAACACGGTATCATTTACTCCATCTACAACAAAGAAACTAGACAATATTACATCGGTCAAACTATACATGAACTGAATAAAAGGTGGAAGGAACACATATACCAAGCTAACAGAATGAACCCTTCTCCACTATACAAATCTATCCGAAAATATGGTATCGGTAAGCATAACATAAAAGTGATAGAAGAGTGCTCTGAAGATATCTTGGATGAGAGAGAAACATATTGGATTAGTGAATACAACTCTTACAATAAAGGATATAATCAAACATCAGGTGCTGGTGGTCAGTATAAAATAAGTGACGAAGTTAAGAACCGAATTAGTGATACAATGACGGGTGTACAAAAGTCACCAGAACACATTGAAAGCATAAGAAAAGGGCTAAAGAATAAAGGTCATAACTTCACTAAAAGAGGTGATGGTAAGCATAGACGAATAAAAGTAAAAACTATCAATGTGAATACTTTAGAAGAGACTTACTATGATAGTATAGTTGAGTGTGCAAAAGGGTTAGAAATGGATGCCAGAAACGTTAATAACTACATCAAGAATGGTTGGAAATGTAAGGGTCATCGTATCATCAAACTGGAAGATAAACCTGCTTCTCACGCAATCTATGGTGTAGATAAAGTTACAAATAAGGTGCTTTATTCCTTTCCCAGTATAAGTGAAGCTGGTAGAACTTTGGGGAGTGGGAATACCTCTGGCGTGGATAAGTCATTAAAAAACCCCCACCGATATACATGGAAGGGGTGCTATTGGTTCTATCAATAATCAGTCATTCCACAATCCTCTTTGAACCATAATCTTTCGGATCTCACTATAAATGAATTTCTTCATTTTAGGGTCATCAGTTATATCAAAAGCCTGATACATTCTCTTCAAATAATCATCTTGTGTTGTCATAGTAATGTTCTCTTTAGTAGTGAATCCTAAGTCAGTGTTGCCATGAGTTCGAACTTTTGGTCTTCCCCAATTGCCCGTAACGTTTCCAGTTGTTCTTAACTTTGGTTTGATTTTGGAGAGGTTAGAGTTCATTGAAGATGTCATAATAATTGAGTTTCTTTATAAATCAGACCCAAGAGAACCTATCTTCATAATGGTAAATTGCTCGAATATCAGTACCAATCTCAGGTTCATATTTTCCACCTTTATAACAATCTTCATCACGAAGATAAGTAACTTTTTTACAGAGAAGTTTTTCTTCTACTTCACCATTTTTACCCATAACAGTAGTTTGAACTTCATCATAACCTTTATTCTCTAACATATCACGAATCCAACCAAACATTTCATTCTTAGTGTCAAAGAACTTAGTGGTAGAAATATCACCATCACACACAGCCAGATAACATCCTGCGAATTCAGGATTCATAACTTCAAAGGTCATTTCAGTGGAGAACATAGTGGTTGAATCAGTGGTTACACTATAGGAGAACTTTAGAGGTAACTAACTTTAATAGTCAGGCGAAGATATAACCATTGGTGAATTCTTCAGTCTGAAAGATATTCTCTCCATTGATACATCCGACAAACTTTCTCACATACCAAGTGAAATTCTTTTGAAAAACACTCTCTCCTGCGAGACAAAATTCATTACATAATGCGTTTAACCGTGATTTTGTGGTGCTTGATTGATAGCCACCATCATAAATCGTCATATCATTATCTGTCACAGTAGCGATCAGATTACCATGAAGATAAACAGAAGAGGTGGAAGTTTTCTCGTCAAATGTAACACAAGTGTTAGCTGATTGCCAGTTCTGACTTGACTGAACTGCCTGACACATTTGAGATTCGATCTTTCTCATGATGAAATTAGTGGTTACAATACAGTGGAACTTTGGAGGTTACTAACTTTAATAGTCAGGCTTCTTCCCGTACAGTGATAATGTGGAAGTGAGGATTGTTACGACGACAGTTGAGAATTGCCTCCTCTCTTGTTGAAGCGATGTAACCCAAGATGTCATAATTCTGATGACCATTCGGACGAATGAATTCACCGTAGATAAGAAACTTAGGTTCGATAGTGTTCTTCATGGTCGTTTGAGTGTTGTTCATACTATAAGGGAACTTTCGAGGTAACTAACTTTAATTCAGACCAACTCCTGCTGTT